>ENA-UOUZ01000146-UOUZ01000146.1-mixed-culture-metagenome-genome-assembly--contig:-NODE-146-length-42961-cov-96.017760_pt1 | contig 42961 bp, 21 predicted proteins | sample MGYA00238154_ERZ761575 | MGnify/ENA primary metagenome ERZ761575 (study PRJEB28896, sample SAMN07631632) | mixed culture metagenome | isolation source: Freshwater growth medium | place: USA...
GCATCGGCAAGCTGCTGCGAATCTTGAAGCGCTCGCCGAGCCTCCCGCCATGGGCGCGGCAGCAAGGCAACATGGTCTCGCGACCGACATCTGGAACGATCTGAGATTCGCGTTCGATTGACTTTCATTTCAGTAAGTTTTCGGTCAGTTGCTTCGTGCGGAACTATTTACGAACGGGCCATGTTTCCCGAGATCATGGTTCAAATTAATTTTGACGCACTGCCCTGAGCGGGAAAAAAAACTTTTCTTGAGCTTCGTTTTCGGAACTCGCAATGCTCATCACATGGCGGCCGCTTGCGGCGTGCATAAGCTTGATCACATTTCAAGGTTGCCCGACGCGGACAAGGCAAAACAGCAGCTCGAGGAGCTGAAACGGCACATAGATCCGATCCTGCGCGCGCGCGGCTTGCGGGTGCTAAAGTGCTACGAAATCTGCTGCTGCACGTCTGGCGGCAAGAACCTCAGCATCGGCGGCTTCTGCTCGCCCGCGGGCGATAAGCGCACCTCTCTACGCATCGCGCTGCGGCTGCGCCAGCCGCATACGCACGTGCTCAACGACTTTGACCATTCGATGCGGATCCTCATTCACGAAGTCTCACACATCATACACAGCAACCACTCAGCAAGCTTCTACGGTGAGTATCAGCGCCGTGCTGCTTCGTTGCGAAGCCATGTCGCATATTTCCTGTTCTCACACGCGGCCCTTTCGTGTTGTTCCTCTGACCCGCTCCAGATCTGATGGCTGAACTTATGGAGCAGTACGAAAAGTACAAGAAGACCGGACTTGTGCTCGATGAGAAGAACATGCCCATCGTTGGTGGCCGCAAGGCGGACGCTGAGCGGCACAACCCAACGTCACTGCGCGAGGCGCGTGCGAAGACCGTAGCTGCGGCGGAGGCGCGCGCCCGCGCCGCCTCGCTCATGGGCGCTGGTCGGCTCGGCGGCGGTGGGCCAGCTGGTGAAGGCGAGGCTCTCGGTGGCGGCAGCGGCCGCTCGTGGCGCGACGCGACGCCGGCCGCGATGGCTTCCTGGGCGGCGGATGCGCGCCAGCGCAAATGGGATCAGGCGAACGGACTCGATCGTGCGGAGCTCGAGGCGATGGCCGACAGCGCCCAGCGCAGTGGCGACGACGACGATGACGACGAGGTCGAGATCGTTGACGAGATCGTTGGCACGTCGCGTGGCCGCAGTCAGGATCAGCCAACCGCCACGGCTCCAGTTGCATTGGTGCGAAGTAACTCGGCCAGAGACGCTGCCGCGGGAAGCAACTCGACCAGCGGCGCTGCCGCGGGAAGCAACTCGACCAGTGGCCTCATCCGGTGGGGGGTGCACGGGCAGGGGACTTGGGTACAAGTGCCATGCCCCGTGTGTGGACCAACTTGCAGCCCCGAGCTCCACAGAACAAACGATCCACCGCCGCAGGACATCGACGAGGGCGCCGCCTCCATGCCTACCGCGGCGCCCTCTACAGCGACCGTCTCTGCAGCAGGCGCTGCTGCTAAAGGCACCACTGCCACCACCACTAATAGTGCCAGCACCGGCGGCAGCAGCGTTGTCGACCTCACGCTGAGCTCTGACGACGATGGTATGGCGCCTCCGCCGCCGCGTTCGAATTCTTCGGCCATGGCGGCAGCGGCAGCGTCAGCAGCAGGAGACCGAGCTGCCAAGCGCCCACGTCGCGAGGCGAGCCTCACACAGCCGGACGGCACCCAGAAGGGTCACCTCCGACAGCCAGGAGCGACAGCTCCTGTGGCGCCCATGAGCGCACGCCAAGCAGACGTGCCTTGGCAATGCACTCGCTGCACGTTGGTCAACGACAGTGCTAGCGCCATGTGTGAGATGGGCTGTGGTCAAGAGGCGCCGGGCTCCTGGGCGTGCCTCAAGTGCTCGATGCGCAATGTGAAGGTATCCTCTGGATGTGCGGCGTGTGGCACCTGGCGCTATTCGCGCGAGCTTCTGGGCGGCACTCGCTCTCAGGAGGTGGGCCATTCGTGAGGTTGTCTGGAATATATTAGATATTCTCGACCTCTTGTCCGTCGAGCGTTAAGCGAGCGTTGTAACGCCCCCGCCTCACGTCACCGCCTTGACGTAATTTTAGCGTGCTAGGTTGTCTTAATAGGCCCGGCGGGGAGCGGGGCTCTGTCCGCCCCCGCCCGCACACGACACGCCATCGCAAAGCGCGTTACATATTGCACAAACTTTTAACGGGTAACACCGCGGCGGTTGCACACCGCCGCCGCCCGCCGCCGCCCTAAGTCTCTCAACATCACTCATGATGATCTCGCGCCTCCGTTCGCCTCTCCACGTGCCCCGCGCCTGGCCTCTCCGCCTCTTTGCCTCTTCGCCTCTTCCCCCTCGGCACTGGGCTGGGCTCGTGCTCACTGAACGAGGATGATTCGTACAACATCGCCAGTACCTCAGCCTTGGCCAGCTCGCTCACGCGAGCGCGAGCGCGGGCAGCTTCGTCCCGCTTCTCATCGGCGATGGCCTTGGCGGCGATTCGTGCCGCAAGCGCGCTAGCCGAGCTGCGCGATGTGTCGCCGGCAATGCTTCCCGTTTGGGACAGTGGAGGTAACAATGGTGGAAGAGAAGCACCACGAGGCGGCGAGGCCGGGATGAGATCTCTGACAGACGGTGGTGGCTGGCTGACTCGCTGCTTTTTCTGCTGCCGCTTTGCTTCCGCATCGCCAGCAGCGGCGGCGGCGGCAGCAGCGGCGGCGGCGGCGGCCTCCACCGCCTTTTTCTCGGCTTCGGCTCGCTTTCGCGCGTCGGCCGGCCTGTTGAAGAGGATCGGTCCGGGAACACCAGGCAAGCACACTCGCCGTGCCACAGGCGATTCAGGCTCCATTGGGATGTCGCTCCGCGCAGCTGCTATCCTCTTTGATCCCTCTTCAACAGCCAAGGAGAGGCTCGCCAAGGCGGAGGAAGCAAGTCCGCCGAAAGCAGTCCGCGGTACGAATGAGTCATTTCATCATGACCTGTGAACGCAAGAATAGTGTATGGGTTCGTCCTTGGCGACTGCCCTAGTGTGAGCTGTGAACTCAGTGCTACCGCGCAACATCGAGCGATCGTGGCCAAGACGAGGCCGGGGTTGGAGGAGCCTTGGCCTTGCGGATCGACGACTTCATAAGCTTGGCGATCTCGTTGGTGATCGCGCCAGTCTCGACGAGCCTGTCAACGTCGGCCTCTGATGTCGTACAAGAAGAAAGTGTGTTACTTCCACGACTACTCCATCGGCGAGTACTACTATGGGCCGGGCCACCCGATGAAGCCGCACCGGCTACAAATCACACACAACCTCGTATTGAGCTACAACCTGTACAAGAAGATGGAGGTGTTCCGACCGCACCACGCAACGGACGAGGAGATGATGCTCTTTCACTCACCCGAGTACATCGACTTTATGAGGCGCGTCACGCCCGATACGCAGCAAGACTTTGCGAAGCAGCTGCAACGGTTCAACGGCGAAGATTGCCCTGTCTTTGATGGGCTGTACGACTACTGCCGCATCTACACGGGCGGCTCCATCGATGGCGCGATGAAGCTCAACCATGGCATTGCTGATGTGGCAATCAACTGGGCGGGCGGGCTGCACCACGCGAAGCGCTCCGAGGCGTCGGGATTTTGCTACGTGAACGACATTGTGCTGGGCATCCTCGAGCTGCTTAAGTACCACCCACGTGTGTTGTATCTCGACATCGACATCCACCACGGCGACGGCGTCGAGGAGGCCTTCTGCACGACGGACCGCGTGATGACCGTCTCTTTTCATAAGTACGGGGACTACTTCTTCCCCGGGACCGGCGATGTCAAGGACGTCGGTGTGAAGGCAGGCAAGTACTACTCGCTCAACGTTCCGCTCAAGGACGGCATTAACGACGAGAGCTATCAGCGAATCTTTGTGCCCGTCATGCAGAAGGTGATGGAGATCTATCAGCCGACTGCGCTCGTGCTGCAGTGCGGCTCCGACTCGCTCTCGGGCGATCGGCTCGGCTGCTTCAACCTTTCCGTGCGAGGCCACGCAGAGTGCGTGCGTCGCATGCTCACTTATTGTCTGCCCACTCTCATCCTCGGAGGGGGCGGCTACACGATCCGCAACGTCGCGCGCTGCTGGACGTATGAGACGGCCGTGGTGCTCGGCGAGGAGCTTGAAAACGAGCTGCCCTACAACGACTATATTGCCTATTATGGGCCCGACTTTGCCCTCCACTTTGCCACGTCCGCGACCATGGAGAACCTAAACACGCGGCAATACCTGGAGACGATTAAGCAGCAAGTGCTCGAAAACCTGCGGCTGCTGCAAGCAGCTCCGGGTGTGCAGATGGAGCAGATGCCCGACATGCTCGAGCCGCAGCCGGACGTGAAGGCGGAAGACGCTGCCGATCAGAAGGGCGTGCGGACGGGGCCGGAGCATCCGGCGGAGCACTACGACGACACAAAGTAGCCCCGCGCACCGGCCCGCGCGCACTATCTGACCGACGACAATCGTAACATTGCACATTTGATTCGATAAATAATGTAGCAGACACGAAAATTTGCGCCGGCCGAATCATTTTTTTGTTATGCCGATTTGGAACCTGTATTCAGCATGTCCCCTTACACATGATACCGCTCTGGCTGCGCCTGCCCTTGGCCTTGCAGCCTTCCCTTTGGCGTGTCGGTTCGGTCGTGAGGGTTCAGGGTCGACAAGTGCGCTGCCAGCGCGCTGTCCTCAAGCTCGGGGTCCGCAACGTCGTAGTAGTACTTGGGTTCTCCTATGAACCGGTGCGAAGCACACCAACCATTGCAGTCCTGCCAGCAGGGATAGATGTCGGGATGGTGAGCCAACCACTCGTGGCGGGCCAACGGCGGAATGTCAGTTAACATAGTGCCTGGCCGCAACCCGTGGATATCCAGGTGCCAACCGACTGCTCGCCATGGAGTGCCATCCCGATCCATGGCCAGAGGATGCTGGGGTGGTGGCACGAGGTCAAAGCGGATGAAATCGTAGACCACCATGTCACCATCATACTCCTTGACCTCCCGTTGGCGACGTATGATCATGCCGCGAGGTAAAAAGAGGTGCCGATTGAAGCGAGCGACCGCGAGATTCAGCGCATTCTCGCCGGCAAGACGACGTCCCATTGCGTATTGGGCCGGTAAGCAGCAGCAGAACGCATGGCAAGGCACCGTCGGGAACGTGCAGGGAAATGACTCGAATGCAAGAAATGGAATGGTGCCCTCGAGGTTGGCGGCATCCATCGCCTCCCAAAATTCGGCATACTCTTGCTCGGAGATGCGCGCGCGGAACCATTTCAAGGCGGGATATCTCAGGTCGGGAGCGCTCTTACCCTCGCCGTACGAGATCGGCATGAGATGGATGCTGGGCCGATTTATGTATGGTGGCTTCGGAAATAATTCGCCCTCCTTTAGCCAATTGTGCTCCAAGCAGCATGGTGCACACTCGCGTCTGCGAACGGGCACGGCGAGGCGCAGAAATGGCGCTCCATCTTCGGGCCTCTCCCCCGTCGTCAACTGTCGCACCGGAGAAGATGGTCGCGGCATATCCAAATATTTCACGCCAACGAATGCACGATTCTCACCTTGCTAGTCAAGTCAAGTCAAGTCAAGTCAAGTCAGCATTTATGACGTGTCACCTCTAGATGGACCCCCTCCGCCATCTCCATCGACTCCCGTCCACCACTGCTGGCTTCCGGAGCACATTCGATAGGCTTCCGTATGGTTGTCTGTTGTTTATGTATAGACTTGAATTGACACCTTGCTATGCGACGCATGAGGGTTCCCTCACGTTGGGTTCTCTCTTCATGTGGATCTGCTCAGTACGCAATCTGAACTTGTCGTGTACGTCGGCTGGTCTACCGCGCGTGCACGAGTTCGTGCACGTGCAGGGACGCGGCCAAGAACAAGTCGCATTTAAACGGACCGATGCTACTCCGCCGCTACTCCGGCATCTCCCAGCTGCTTCGCCACCGGGCAGCCACGCCCAGCACGATACGGCGCATGTTGCTTTCCTCGGTACAGCGTATCGCGCTCCCAGGACGTGTCCTCTCCTCTGACGTGCCAGCTCCATCAAGAGCACCGACCCCACCAGTCCATAAAAACAAGGGAGCAGTCGATGAACGCGAAGTGTTGGAGTTCCTCTCGGCCGTATCATCGAGGCAGCAGCAGCAGCAGAATGGTGCGGACGATCACGCGACGGCGCCTTCTACGGCCGGCGCATCCCTTTTCGGCGCGGATGGCCGCGAGCTCCTTGCGCGGCTGCGGCACCACAAGCAGCCCGACCTCACTTGGAAAGTGTACACGCGCCTACGCGACGCGGGGGCGCTCAGCGCAGCTGACTACAATGAATTCCTCTACGTGATGAGCTTCTCGCCTTCCTTCAATCACGCCGCACGCGTTCGCCTCCTCGAGGAGGACATGCGGATGGCGGGCGTGCTCGACGAGGCCGACGCGTTCCAGGTGAGCTCGATCATCCGTGCACGCGCGCGAGACAACGACCTCGCCGGCGCGACTGCTGCCTTCGACGCCTTGCAGAACGCCGCCAAGATCCGCAACCGACCACTACCTCACTGGGTAGTCATCAGCTACCTCGGCGCGTGCGCGCGCGCAGGAGATGCGACGCGTGCTCTTGAGCTGCATGGCACGTATTTTGCCGCGCATCTGAGCCCGCCCGCGAGCGACAGCCCCGACCGCACGGCGCAGTACGAGCGCGCGCGCCTGTCCCTCGCTCTCGTGATGAGCGCCCTTGCGAGGAGCGGCGAGGGCGAGCGCGCGGAGCAACTGCTTGACGAGGCGCTCGCGCGCGGCACGACACTACTGCCCAATCACGTCAACGCACTGCTCCTCGCGTGTGTGCGCGCCTCGGACAGCGATGAAGCCCTGCGTGTCTTCGAGGCGCGCTTTGGCGCTGCGGGGGCGCCTCCACCGGACGAGTTAAGTTATATGCTGCTGCTCAAGGCGTGCGTGTCGAGCGGCGACATGGCGACAGCACTCGAGGTGCGTCACCGCGCTGTGGAAGCGGGCGTGACGCTCGGCTCACAGGTGGATCTGTCAGTGATTCGCGGCTTTGTGGAGGCGGGCGAGATGGGCAGTGCCTGGCGCGTGTACGAGCAAGCGCGCGAGGCTCGCGGTACGCCTAACCTCACCATCGTCGAGACTCTCACCCGAGCGTGCTGGACCGCGAGCCAGGATGCCGTGGACGATGCTGAGCGTGCCATGTGGATGGAGCGCGCGGTAAGCCTTTTCGCCGACGGGCAAGGCTTAGTCGAGCGCCGGATGACCTTGGGGAGCGCCGAGCGCCATGCTCTGCCTGGGGTGCCTGGCACCGGAGCTCACGACGGCATCGGTGACGTCGCTCTCGACGGCGACTGGGGAGCTGAGGATCACGGGCGGCAGCGACCGCAGTCGGGGCATGGCGGCGCCAGGGTCAGTGCATGGCCGAATATCGACAGGGAACCAGAGACGGCCCCGAAACGCCGCTCGAAGGGTACAAAAGGCCCACGGCGTCCTTCAACCATCGAGGCCGGGCGGCGATGAGTCAGGCCCATGAAGAATGATCTGTGGCGTGAAACATTGCGCAATTGCGTGTACTTGAAAAGTAATAACCAAAACGGCGCTCTTCCGTTGCGCGCCCTCTCTCGTCTCTCCTCTGAAGAGAGCGGCCGCTCCTCAAGTGTTTGAGGACCTGCATAGAGGCCACAGAAGAGGCCGCGATGAATCCTCAGATCACATGTGCGCCACGGCCGGCGCATCCGTTCCTGCTTCATGCGCGCTCACACGCTTCCGCTCATCCATTTGCACCCTGCTCCCATCAACCGCAGACACGCCGCAGCAGCAGATGGGATACGGAGGCTTCTCAGTGCCCTGCCGTGTGGGCAACTGGGCGGAGGACGAGTACCTGCAGGCGCTGAAGACGCAGGAGCACTTTGCCAAAGAGAGTGTCGGCATGCTCACCAGCCAGATGCTCTCGAGCACCCTCAACAGTGCTCTGGCCCCTGTAACGCTCGCGCCGGCACCCGCAGATGGTGCCCTCAAATTTGGCGACACCATAATGTGCGCGTCGCCGCTCTCGCCGCCGTCGAAGACACTTCTTCCTGTCTTATCGCCGCCCCTGCCGCCGACGCCGACGCCCTTGTTGTCACTGGCGCCGCCGCCGCGCATGCGCCACTCACGAACCACTCGCGCGATCGGATCATGGTTGGCAGGCTGAGTGCGGCGCAAGGCGGAGTCGTTGCCTTCGACACGGCTAATCGGGTCGATTTGGCTCAGGAGGCATATGCCGTCACGCGCACGGGTGAAGCGAACGCCGTCGCTTGCAAGCGCACTGCTTGGACCGTCACTCCGCTCGCGGGCGGGCCAAAGGATGGCCTCCTGCGCATCGGCATGCCCTTTGCGCTCTCATGCACGGGTGCCGACGGCAGAACGCTCTACCTGCAGTCCCAGCGGTACACGCTGCACAACCAGAACTATGCGGGCTCTGGCGGTTCTGGCTCGCTCGCCGTGGTCGTTCCTGCCCTCTCGGCCGACACCGTCTGGAAGGTGGTCGTGCTCGACCCTTCAGATCTCGCACAGCTCGAGAGCATGAACCAGCCAGTGCCCGCCAATACGTACGTCTCGCTACAGCACGCAAACACTTGCTCATTGCTCTACACCGCAACCGACAAGTTCGTCAAAAACAAGTACAACGGTGAGTACCTCGTCAGCGTACTGACTGACACGTCGATCAATAAGGGCGTCTGGGGCAAGCGCATCGGCGCCGCTGTCGGCGCGGGCAACCACTTTGCCTTCACCACTGCATCGGCGTGAGCGGTGGCTCAGACGCGCTGCTCTGAGTGGACCGAGTTCACACCTCGCTTCGTGGGTTCACGGCCTCTAGTCGATAGGGCTCCCTTCTATGATGAGTTCCTCGGCGCGCACCGACACGCCGCTGTGCGGCTGCGCTGGCGCGCACGGCCGTCGGCCCCGCCGCCGGGGCGCACGCGGATACTTTTGTATGTTCAGCCTGCTTGTTTTTTATCGCGTCGTTTCACTGTCGGTAACCGTGCTTCTGCCGTACTAGGTTGACACACAACTCTACCCGCGCGCACGACCGCGGGCGCGTGCGTGCAGGTGCACCGGTGCACGGCCGCTCGCGGCGGGCCGCGACCTAACCGCGGGTCCCTCCCGGTGGACTCTCAGTGACAGCCAACACCGTCCCGGCGAGATCCGCGCGGCCCGCCACGATAATCACACGACAATCATGATGGACATCGCCTGCGGGTGGCGACCGTGGCGGGGATTGCCGCCGCGCACGCGACAACCGCGTCCGCACACCCTTCTCGTGGCGAGCATGCCCCCAGACGCTCTGCATCCCCTGTACTCCACCCCGCGCACCCTCAACCCACACTCGGGGCACCCGCAGACCTCGGTTCATTTCAACCAACTGTTGCTGTGTCCTGCAATCACCCAGTCCGCTACCACTCAGCAGGCTCATGCCACATCAGGAGCTTCACTGACTGGGCCAGGCCATCGAGCCACAAAGCAGATGCAGTCATACTCCATCAAATACATGGAGCGAACGTTGCGCACGTATGGGCAGCGGTGCCACGATTCGTGCTCGATGACGAAGCCTGCGTCGATAATGAGGGCCCTGACCTCTGCCCAGGTGAGGTCGACGCTCACTTCGTCGGGTGTGTCCGTGTAATGCCAGAGTAGAGGCCCGAGGTTGACCCACGCACCCCCCGGCACGAGGATCTGGCGGAATAGACGGATGTACTCGACGATGTTGTGAGCTGTGTCGATGAAGAACATGCTGAGCACCGCCTCCCACTGGGCTTGCTGCTCGCGGTACACCTCAACAAAGTCGCCCGCACACATCGAAAGCCTGGCAGCCGCATCCAGCGACCATGGTTCAACGTCAGGCACCGCGCACGCGCGCGCCTGGTCCTCGTACGTCTTACAGTTGCACGTCTGCAGCACCCATGGGTGAACGTTGACCGAACCATGCGGCTGTAACGAGTTCAACACGAAGTTGGACGCGATGAGCATGAAGTAGGAGAACTCGGAGGCCTGCGACGTGAAGCCACGGCGGGCGACCTCCCATGCGAGCCGGCCGAGGCCTGCGCCAGGCACGAGCACGCGCGCGCCGCGCACAGCGCCACCCGGCAGCGCGCGCTCGAGCGCAGCGAGCAGCGGTGCTTGGGCAGCTTCGCGCTCGGCGGCGCCCTCAGCGCTCCACTCTCGCACAAACTGCTTGATGGTCGACTGCAGCTTCTCCATGTCCGACTCCAGCGGCCGACCGGCTGGCATGAGACCCGCCTGCTCCTCGATGGCGCCAATATGCGCACGGTGAGGCCCAATGATGAGCGCGAGCACCTCCGCGTTCTGCCGCACCGCGGCGCGCAGGGCCGTCACCTTGGCGTCGATCTCAAGCAGCTGCTGGTGCGCCGGGCTCAGCCGGCGGAAATCGGCTTCGACGCGGCTCAGTCGCGCGCTCGCCCAGCGCTCGTAGTAATCGAAGGCACGCAGAACGGAGGCAAAGTGCTGGCGCTCTTTGAACCCTTCCACGTCCTCCTCGCGCTCATCGCCACGTTCATCGGCCATGTGTTTCGTACGTGGCCGGGGGCGAACACGAAGAACGTGAATAGGTATATTTTTAGTGTTGACGAAACGATTTCTCACTTTTGCATTTGATAATTACATGAATGTGAAAACGCCCACTTTTCACGCCCACTTTTCGCGCCCACGCTCGAAGTTCAAGCGCGTTTCATCGGCGTGCGACAGAAGTCCGACGCGCGTCGCAAGCGAATCGTCCATCCGGATGGCCACCTGGACGTGCATTGAGTGCGACTTCGTGAATTGCACCGCTGTGTCTGTGTGCGACGGTTGTGACTACGGGCGTCCACCACTCCCTTCAGATGGCCCGTCAGTCACTGTGCGGTCGCCATTGCAGCCACTTTGCCAGCAGCCAGCGCCCCGCCTGCAACCGCCTGCGTTCAAGTCTCCCTTGTCGAGCGTAGACCAATGCGCGCTGGCATCAGCAACCTCGTCATGTGCGCTCGAAGCCGCTCTGTCCGCATCATCCGCCGCACGGACAGCTGCACCTGCAGTGCATCCCCAGCTGCAGCCGCAGCTGCGTACATCCCCGGCTCCCATCAATAGGGCCACCAACGCTGGCGCCGCAACTCTTGAGACGGATGGCGAGGCCTTTGCTGGCGACGGCTACCCTTGGAGTGCTGAAGCGGACCTTGCCAACCGTACCGTGTTTGGGAGCGACAGTGTGCTGCGCCCGCTGCAGCGGCAAGTGGTGAATGCGGTCATGAGCCGTCGCAACCTGCTCGTAGTGCTGCCGACGGGTGCTGGCAAGAGCCGGTGTTTCCAGCTACCTGCCCTCCTCTCTTCAGGGCTGACCGTAGTCGTCGCACCGCTACTCTCGCTCATCACAGATCAGATCGAGGCGCTCGCGCGTCACTCCGTCCGTGCGCTGCACCTGAGCTCCCACCAGTCTGTCGAGGAGACGGCCGCTACCTTTGCCGAATTGCGCCACGTTCCGCCGACAGCTAAGTTGCTATACGTGACTCCCGAGCGCCTGCAGCAGTCGGTGCATCTTTCCAACTGCCTTCAAAGGCTGCATGAGCATCAGCTGCTGGAACGCATCGTCATCGACGAATGCCACTGCGTGATCTCATGGGGAAAGGACTTCCGTCCCGATTATCTTGCCCTTGGTGCGTGGCGCTCACAGTTCGCGGGCGTTCCCTGCACGCTGCTGAGCGCGACGTTGCCGCCGTCGATGCGTCACGAGCTTCTTGCGACCCTCGAGATAGAGCCGTCAGCCATCGTCACCGTGTCCGCTGCCCTCGACCGCCCAAACCTCTTCTACCAGGTGCTGCCGAAGCTCTCAGCTCGTGCGGCCGCCGACCAGGTCGCCACGGCGCTCAAGGCGGCACCCGAGGGCGGGCGCTGCACAATCATTTACTGCCACTCGCAGAGTGAAACCGAGCGCGTGTGCGACGCGCTGCAGGCGCGCGGCCTCCGAGCGGCGTACTACCATGCGCAGGTCGACCCAGAGGTCAAGAACCTGCACCACCGCCAGTGGATGAGTGGTGAGGTCGAGGTGATGGTCGCGACGAGCGCATTTGGCATGGGCGTTCACAAGGACGATGTGCGCTACGTGATCCACTGGAGCCTTCCAGACTCGATCATCTCGCTGTACCAAGAGTGGGGTCGTGCGGGCCGCGACGGGCAGCCGGCTCGTTGTCTACTTCTGTACACGTACCGCGACAAGGGCCGCGTGGAGTCGCTTCAGCGGCGCAGCACCCGTGACCTGAAGCCGCGACTGGCAAGGCTCTTGGAGCTGGTCGAAATGTGCGAGGAGCAATCGGCCTGCCGTCGCGCGCCGATTCTCGCCGCGCTCGGCCAGCCATATGCATGCACGCGCTGTGACGACGGCTGCGACAACTGCGCGTCTGATGAGCCACTCCTGCAGGAGGATGTGAGCATGCCCGCGGCCGCGGCCCTTCGCGCCGTTCACCGCATGCCGGGCGCCCTCTCCTTTGGCCAGCTCGAGAAGATTCTGCGCGGTAGCCGCGAGAAGAAGCTCGTTGCCGACGGCCACGATACGCTGCCCGAGCATGGTGCATCCAAAAGCTTGGGCCGCTCTGCACTCTCTCGCATGCTTCGGCTCCTCATCGCCCGACGGCTGCTGCGCGAGGACTGTCTGCCGTCCTCGCATGGGGGCTTCTCATCTCGGCTGCAGCTGGGACCGTGCGCAGGACAGCTGTGGGGCGTGTCCGAGGCGGCCCCGGGCGACACGCGAGGCGAGTTTTCAGTCCACGACGAGCCGCATCGCGGCGTGATCCAGCTTAGCGTACGCGGCTCGATCTGCAAGAAGGCTCCCAGGAGAGCGCGTGGCAAGGCGCAGGCCGAGTCGAGTGACGAAGAAGACGACGATGAAGATGACGACGATGAGGAGGAGGATAAAGAGCACGCTGGACGTGGAGATGAAGGTTCGATTTGCGATGCGCCTTGCGCCGAGGAGCTGCGGCAGCTCTTCGAGTTTTCGCAGTCAGCGGGCGCCTTCGAGCCGTGCGCCTTGCATTGCGGCGGCCGAGGGGCGTGCTTTCACCGTAGCCTGCGAAAGCCCACGCCCACGTGGCCCTCGTCGAGTCGGCTGAGTCTGGGCTGGCGCCGCTCCGATGGAGCAGGGGCACCGGTGCCATCAGTGTTGGTCAATACCGACGATCCTAGCGGACTGACCGCCAAGCGACCGCGGTCGCACGAGGACGCATCCGAGATCGGCATCAACTCGCACATGCCGCCGCCGCCGCCGCTGCCGCTGCCACCGCCATCGTCCCTGATGCCGCCCCCGCCCCCGCCGCCACCCTCGGCAGCAGCAGGGCATCGATCGCAACGGCGGCGCTCGGAGGGTGGCGTTTCGCCGATTGCGTCCATTGCGACACCGGGGGGGCTGCTGATGGATTTTGGGTCGCATCTCGAGCGGGGAACACCCTTTGCCGACACGCCGAACCTGCGAGGGCGGGGCAATCCTCTCCCGGGGGCCACGCCATCCTCCTCAGCTATGGTTCTGACGCCAACCTCTCAGGCCTCCTCAGTCAGCTCGACTCCGCACAGCCAGGGCGGCGGGAGGCAGGATCCGGCCACCGTCGCACGCATCTGCGAGCTGGGACTCGCTCAGGTCTCCGTCACAGAGATCGATAAGACACTGCACCGTGAGGGCCATAAGACGTCCTCTGGCACGCGCTGGCCAGCAAAGAACGATGGACGTGTGGTCGTGCGCATTCTGCTCAACAGCAGCATCACACCTGTCAGTGGCGACGTGCGAATTGTGCGATACGTGCAGGAGTATGAGGGCAAGCTCAAGAGTAAAAGCTAGCCTTTCGCGCGCCGCCAGATCGTACACTGTAAGATTACAGTCGGTTTAGACGATCGTGCCGGCGTATTGTTGCCCTATTGAGATCGTGTTCGACACCGGCGCCCGGGGGCGTCCACGTCCCGGTAGCCGTGCGGTACCGTAAACGCGCATGAGTAACCATTTACGCGAATACGTTATAATTTAATAGGGAGATCGGAACTCACCACGCAGTACTTGACCCGGTGTCAACTCAGACACGTCATGTACAACCCCAGGACCCCGTAGGGCAGGTACAAGCTACAACGAAACAACCGCCCTAAGCGCTCAAAGGAAGATCGAAGCTAGGGGGCCGAACGTGGACCTAAAACCTAAAGCCGCACTGACCCTACGTAAATCCTACTGCTCCGCTCCGGTTGGCTCCGCGTCTAGCAGCACGCTTTCGTCCTCAAACGAGGCGGTGGCGTTGACGGGGGCGTCGTGCATGGAAGCCACAACAGTGCTTGAAGCTTGCTTCAAAAGCGGTACGCGCACAGGAGTGAAGGGCTCCGAGGCATCGCGAGCCACTTTCTGGACGCCCCGTAAGGCCAACGAGGTCCGCTGCACAGCGCTGGGCTGCAGTGCTAGGCCGCCGCCTAGCTGCTGGGCTCGGTACGCCTCATGGGAGGCAGAGCCCGACTCGGCGCGAGCATGCATGCCCCTCGTGCGAATCTGGACTTCGACGACGCGACCATCATCGAGCCGCAAATTGGTGTGGATGCTCTGATATCCATTTGGCTTGGGCTTCGTGACGAAGTCCTGCCAGGCAAACGTGACGGAAGTGGTGTGGAGCTCTCAGATGCGAGTGCATGCAAGGTCGGGTTCGAGCGGAGTCGGACCTTGAAGCGGCCGGATTCCTCCCTCCACAAGCGGATGATCTGTCGGTGGGAAGCATGGCAAAGCAGAACCTCCATCTCCTCAGCTGTGACAGTTCGGCCCAAGAGGTTTTGCAGCATCTCCACCGCGGTGGGGCTCGGTGTCAGCACGACACGCAACCCCATGATGTCACGTACGGTGTCGATATTCTTTTCGCCGGGAGTACTGCGCAAGAGCTTTCGAAAGGTCGATGGCACCGTCTTGATCCGCGACGTGACTTCCACTGACTGCAGCAGCCCCGTAAGCGATGGAGCCTCCAACAGCTGCGCCTCCAATGCCTCGCGAAGGTGACGCACCACGCTGTCTCCATCAGGCCAAACCTGCTGGTACCATGACTGCAGCTTTCGCATGCTATCTGGGTAAAGCTTGCGGTACGCAAGAGTCTCAAGCTCCGAAAATGCAGCGCCAAAGCCGACAGCATGAGCCAGGGGCGCATACAGCTGGATCGCCTCGATGGCCAGCGCCTGCTGCTCAGCGACCGACCGCAGGCTAGCAGCGCGCAGCCTCGTGAGCGCCGATCCGAGCAGCACGAGTAACGCACGTGGATCAGCGGTGCCACCAGCCGGCTCTGCGGAACCACCAGGTCCAGGTGTCGCGATAGCCGCAACCAATACACCGCGCACCTGCAGGGCTGAAAAGTCGTCTTTCAGATCGGGGACGCATGCCTGAAGAGCGCGCATGCGGCGCATCTGATCCAAAATAGATTCCACGTCCATCCGAAATGAGTCCGACATTGGCGTGGCAGGCCATGTCGGCGTGCGGTCGTTGATGACCTCCGAGAGCAGCGCCGCCCCGACGGTAGCCGCGTCCAGTCGCAGCAGCAAGAAGTCGCGTGCAGTGGTCACAGCAGCTACGACGGCTAGGCACTCCAGCGCTGGTGACGAGTCCAGAGGTATCACGCCACCACGCTGCTTCAACGCGTGTGCCTCGAGAGCTATAGCGCGTACCGCAAGAGAGACCGACGCCAGCAACACGTGCAGACAAGCATACAAATTCTCACAGTCGCTGGCTGACAAGTGATCGACTGTATCACCAAATGAAGACCACAGATCGGCCTGGGGCAACGACTCACGCGAGAGGCCTGTAAGCGAGTGGGGTGAATGCACGGAAGGAGTCGCAAGAGCCGTCGGCCGAGCCGAGGACGCTGGGCCAACGAAGCTGAGCGCTCACCGCGGTCAATGCTGGTGGCAAGATAGGCAGCGGTTCATTCTCCTCCATGAGCTGCGTGGTGGGCGTGCTGCTGACTTCTGGCACGAATGGCGCTGTACACGGACTATAAGCTAGCATTCGGCATCCCTGCCCGGTATACTGCCGAGGTTGCACGATCAATGACAACCCGAGCAAGAGTGGACGCATCCGAATCGAGCTCGCCTTCAGATCGGCGTGGACCGTTTCACACTCAAAGGAAAAGTTCGAACCCAATTTTCATTGTCGTGGGCTGGCTTGACGTGCATGCCCCTAGTGTGATCGACCCCTTCACCCCTTCACACAGCCCCAAAAGTCGACCTCTGACAGGAAAGCGCTCCGCCCGGGTTGCTCCGGCTGACGTGCCCGCCGACCCAGTCGCCGCCGCACGCGTAGCACGCGTGGACCGGCAGGCCAGGGACGCATACATCGCCAATAACAAAAGCCGGCTCGAGGCGGCTTTCAGCACCGCTCTCAACTTGTTGGCAGACGCGCGACCCGAAGACCCATTCACCTTTGTGGCGCTCCGGCTGTGCGAAACGGGGCTAGAGCACGGCGAACAGGCGCAGGCCGACCGCAACAATGCCCAATCCGAGCGTTCCGCGCAGGTGCCCGACCTTATCCTGCCGCTTCGAGAGAAGGCGGCCAAGGTGTTGGCCCCCATCAAGCAGTCGGCTGCCATTGACGATGGTGGCGACGACGCCCACGGCGATGATCACGCGGTTAAGCTACCCGAGGCGCTCCGTCACTTCTTGCCGCTGGCGAAGACCAAGGCCATCGAGGTAGCGTGCGGCCCGCTGCACGAGCTCGAGCTGGCCGTGGCGCGCGACCCGGACTCCAAGGAGGCCGTCGACGCTCTGCGTGCGCACCTCGATGTGCTGATGAAGGTGACGGCCGCCGCGATCGCCGAGCGCACCGAGGACATGGACGAGAAGGCGGCGAAGGAGTTGATCAAGGCGTGCGAGACGGCGATCACCGCGGGCAACAAGGACTTCCTGGGCGTGTACCAGAATGTGTTCAACGTGATCTTGAGCGGCGACGCGGACGGCATGGCCAAGTACGATGAGGCAGTCGTGGTGCTCGACGCCGCGATCAAGAAGCCCGCCGTCGCCGAGCAACGCGACGAGGCGGGCGACGCAGCCGTGCTCTTTGCCGATGCGGCGCGTATGAAGCCGTCGTTCGATGATGTGGTGCGCGAGGTGGCGTCCGCGACGGGGGCGGGGCTCGAGCTCGCGGTGCTGAGCACCAAGGAGGACGCCACTCGCGCGTCCGACGGTGGGGCCGGTCAGGGGGGAGCGCGCAAGGCCAGGACGGGCCTCAAGAAGACGAGCCGTGTGATCGAGAAGAGCGCGCTCCGGCCGGGCGAGGGGCGCGGCCTGAGCAAGTGTGTGTGCGACGTGGTGCGCGCGATGCTCGTGGCGACCAGCATGTCGATGGTCGCGTCGATCGTGAGGGCGCTTTGGGCGCTGCACGAGGCGGATATGATTCAAGTCGTGCGCATCAAGAACCGCTTTCGGCAACCGTCGGCTGGCGGCTGGCGCGATCTGATGGTGAACTTTGTGATCGTCGGCGACGCGACGCGGCACGTGTGCGAGGTGCAGGTGGTGCACCAGATGATGCTGACCGCGCGCAAGGGGCTCCCCGGCCACGCCATCTATGGCATCGTACGCAATGCGATGGAGCTCATCGAATCGTGCGGGCGTGAGCACGAGCTGCGCCGGGAGGCGGTGCGGGTCATGGTGGAGGAGGGGAAGACAGACGCCGAGCTCATCGGGGCGTTTGAGGACGCGTGGGTCCTGGCGGATCCCGAGTGGGCGGAGGGGGTGAAAGGCGGCCGTGATGCCCTGGTCAGGAAGGCCATCAAGGTGGACAGGGAGGAGGGCCGCCTGAACGGTCTGGTCCTGTCGAAGATTTGGATGAAGGAAGCGCTGCCGGCATCTGTGTTGAGGCTAACGGCGCTGCGAGAGCTCCACTTGGAAGACTGCACGTTGCTCAACCTCAGTCTTTTTGGTGAGGCTCTCAAGGCCCACCACTCGTTGACGAAGGTTTACCTGGATGGAATCGCTCTCCCTGTGAAACTGCTCAGAGGCACTGATCCCGTGGAGACGCTCGACTTATCTGGCAAGCAGCTTCGTAGTGAACATGCGGTAGTGATCGCCTGCCTGATCGGTGTCAACGGCGCGTTGACGGTGACCAACCTCCTTGGCAATCGGCTTGACGCGGAGTCTGCCAAGATGCTCGCTGACGTCGCCAAGCAGAAGGGTATCTCGCTCTGCGGCATCCGGCGCGATCAGATCAAAACTGACTACTCCTGGAAAAAACTCAAGCCGCCCGATGCTATCCTGCTGGCGTCGGACCTGTCACAGGCCGTTGTCACAGGCGCGCTGACGAGCATCAACCTCTCCTACAACCAGCTCTGCGGCATCTGGACTGACGATTATGGCGACGAACAAGGCACCTACACCGCAAAGGGCATCACTGCAATCGCCCACGCCATGCGCGTCAATGGCGCCTTGACCAAGTGCGACCTCAGGGGAAACGATATGGGCGAGGAAGGGAACGCCTCGATTCGTGACGCAGTGCAAGGAAAGACTGGTTTTATGCTGCATCTGTGAGATGCGTGTGCGAGCGTCGTATGAACTTTGGGAAGTGGGAGCGTACATAACTAGTTGAAAAATGGCATGCGTTGGGGTTTATTCACACTTTCTCCTTAGTCAATCAATGTAACTCACCAACGTAACACACTAGTGTGCTGGTTGACGCTGCGGCTGCGACTAGCGTCCTAAATGGTCGCAAGAATCCATGCACGTACAGGAAGTGCTCGCCGAGTGGTTCTCGCTTGCGGGTGAAGGCTATCGCGCGCGTTTGAGGCGAATATGACTCGGAGGCCTCCTTTATACCTTTATACCGTGTCTCACATTTATGGCCGGCGGGACGCGGGCGCGCGCAGCTCGCTGGGAGCAAGAGTTCTTGCAACGAGCGCGGAGCGCCTGTGACGGATGAGTGCCCAAGTCTGTTAGCTCGAGGTGGAGTGTAACGTGTAAGTGTGGTGTGTGGGGACACGCAAAACTCACGCATAAAATCCAATACCCGACCGACCACCCGCACCTCGTTCTCATCTTTGTTCTCACCACTCACTCAAGCGGTGCCGCCACCACTCCCCGCGCTGAAACCGGGTGTGCCTTGGTTGACGCTCGATGTCCCTTGCATACCACCAATGCCTGGCGCTCGCCAGATGCCGGCCATGCCGGCCATGCCAGCGGCCGCCATGCCCACCGCTGGCGTCCCCATCATCCCCATCATCCCCGGCATGGGTACAACCATCATTCCGTGCATACCCATTCCCATCGGGGGAGCGCCCCTCCCCACCATCCCCATCGGACCGACCATGCTTGGGCGTGGCTGTTGCGGCATCTGCATGCCCATCATCCCTGACGGCAAGCTTTGAGCAGCCGCCATGCCCAGCTTTTGCTGCAGCATGTGCAGATTGATGCCAATGCTGCCACCGCTGCTGCCTCCCGCGCCGCCGCTGGCACCATCCGAGCCGCGTGATCCTGGCTGCATGTGTGGAGGGCGCCCTATTTCGCCACCCGGAGCGTCCATCCCGTGAGCTACTCCTTCGGGAAAACCGCCCGCGTCCGGCCCTCCCTTGACGTCTACCGACGCGGTCTTGCGCACGACGGGCGCAGACTGGTAGTCGTCAACGTGCTTCGAAGGCGCGCGAGACGAATTTTGGAAGCGTTTGGCTCCAGGCTGACTATACTCGTCGACGTGCTTTGAGGCCGGCCTCGAGGTGTTCGCTTTTCCACGGGGCGCAGGGTTATCCTCACGCACGCGACCGCGCCCGCCGCGCACCGGGGGTGGGGCGTCACCTCGGCCGTCGAGCTCGAGGGGTCTTTTGTTGTGCCCGATCTCGCCGTCATCGTCCTCGACAGGGCGCGCGTACTCTAGCTCTGTGAGAACGAGCCCGCTATTAAAGAGCGGTCCGTGCGTGAGCAGCGCACTGATGTCATCGGTGGCGTCAGAATCATGAGGCCGCCACGCTGAAGGCCATACTGCCACACGGCCAGCTGCCCCTGCTTCTTCCAGCTTGAGCTCCCGCTCGGCCTCGGCCGGCGACAGCGCGAAGTCGCCCTCCATGGCGTGCAGCGCGGCGATTGGATCGGCTGCACTCAGCGCATGTCCAAGCTCACGCAGAGATGGCTGCACGCACGCGAGGAGAGACGTTGCCAAGCGCTGAAGCACGCGGCGCGCCTGCGCCGCGCAGCCAGAGGATGCTTCGTCTGCAATACTAGCAGCGGCGACGGCAGCCGGGCCGAGCACGGAGAGTGGGGGAAGGTCGTCGGGAGCCCCGGAGTTCTTGAGATCGACGAGGTGACTCGCGAGCGAGAGCGCCGGGTCGCCCAACACGCCCAGAAAGACCAGTCCCGCACGGCGCACCGCGGGATCCCGAGGCACCAAAGCGGCTGTGAGGGCTGCGCCAAGCAGGGCTGGCTCCATGGCGAGGAGGACGGTGCGCCCACTCGGCTGCGACGCGAGGGATGCGAGGAGCAGAGCAACGCGGCCTAAGGCCAACGACGGTTCGCCACGTGCAGACGGCGGCAGCTTGCACGTATCGTCCGCCATGCAGCGGCCCAGACTGGCTTGGAGCGTGAGCAGCGGTTGCACGAACATCTCCTTGGCGAGGACACAGGGAAGCACATCAACCAGACGTGTCAGACAGGCGGCAAGGCCTTCCACTGCCACCCGGCACGAGCAAACGGCGAGGCGCATCACGAGCTTCTGCACATCGGCAGACGCCTCCGTAAGCACGACTCGCCAGCGATCGCGTCGAGCCTGCAGCGCTTGCAGCAATGCCTCTTCGAGGCCAGCAGCTACCACAGGGACAGCGGCGAGAGGATCTCGAGCCGAGGACGCTTCGAGGGCAGTGACGTCCTCAGGCGCTGCGGGAGCGTTGGCAGTGGCGCCACAGCCGGTCGTGAGACGGGCCAATTCTGCCAAAGCAACGGATAGCGAACTGTGCCGGAGAGGCATCGCAGCCGGTGGCCGAAGCGCGAGCGCTGCGTCCGCAAGGCTCTCCGGCGCCATTGGGATTGGCGGCGGCAGCGAGCGAGCTAGCAAGGTGGCGACGCCAACGCTCGCGTGGATGTTTGGATCGGCGACCTTGGTAAGGAGGTAGTGCACCCGTGAGGGCCACTTGCCTTCCCAGAAGAGGGAAAGCACGTGCAGCAACCCGACATCCAATGCGCGTGCCGCCTTGGCAAGATTGCCTTCAGGGGGGCATGACGTTCCGTTCATCAAGGTGGGCTGCCTTTGCAGGTCCATGCTGAGTCGAACGAGCACCACCAGGAACGAAGAGTCGTGATGCTCAGGCAGGCCGCTCGCTGCAAGCTGCCACAAGATACCGTGCGCAAGACCAACGGCTGCCTCGAGTGCCCAGAGCAAGTCAGCCTCGAGCTGCGCGGGCGTCTTCATAGTAGCGTACTCTTCGAGACCCTCATGAAGCAGCGACCAGCCCGTGTCGAGGAACGCTCGTACCCAGTCTAAGCACTCGGCCTCGTGCAGGCTCAACGCCACCTGTGGATGCACTGCTTGGGTGCGCAGCACCCGAACGCAAGCGCCCAAGGTATCAACGTGTGCCGCGAGGTTTTCGCGCATCTGCTCTCTCAGCTTCGCTCCGCCAGCGGCCATGGCTTTGACTGTGAAGTCGATGACTGCGTCCTCATCACACGGGTCAGCCTCCGTCTCGAAAGTCACGAGCCCGTGGCTATCCCCGGAGTGTAGAAGCGACGCCACGCTCCTCGCCAGGGCTATGGGGCCGTTGGCATTCATCGACAACAAGGGCTGCAGAAGCCGTTCGGCTGCAGTCAGCGTCACAGTCAACGCCTCATCGCGCGAGCTGGCGGCCTGAAGGGCCTTAACCAGTGTGCCTACCCAGGGCCCGTGATAGCGGAGGGCTACGGCGCTGTAAGGCGAGGCGAGCACGTGCACAAGAAGCACGCTCGCATAACGAGTCGTCACACTGCCGAACTCGGTGGCGAGTCGTGCGGGCTGAAGGCACGCCGCCAGGAGGGCGAAGCCGGTGCTTGAGCTCAGGAGGCTTGCCACGGCGTCGCCCTCGCTGGCAAGGAGGCTGACGAGCGTGTGCAGGCAGCTCAGCCCACCGCTGAGCCAGCGCTCCATGGCTCCGACCGCCTCACAGGTCGATCGAACCTGCCGTCCGATGCGCACTGCCCACGTCGGCGCATTTGAATGCGGCAGCTCTGCCGCTGAAGCTGCTGACGTACCTTCATCGGCTAGCTGTACTTGGTGTTCGAGCTTGCGGGCGACGGCCTCGCTCACGATGACTTCGAGCGCTTCCGTGTCTTTCTCAGCAGCTGCCAAGAGCGCATCGCCATCAACATCGACTTTCGCTACCGTCGCAGAGATCGAGTCTCGCTGGGGCGTCGGAGCTGCGGCTGCCGGCGCCAGATGTAGCGGTTGCTCCAGAAGCTCAATGAGGGCGTTCACAACCTCGGGCTGTGCAGCTAGGCTGAGAGCTCCCTCGAGGCCGCCGAGAAGTACCTCGACAAGGTCCGCAACGGCCACAGCCATAGATGGCAGCATTGTACTCGTGCGCACAGCTGGTGCTGACAAGGCACAGAGAATTGCACGCCAGACGCCCGCGCCGCTCAATAGCTTGGCTTGAGAAAACGACAACTCCGAGCTATCAAAGCCAGCCGTCGCCTCAAACGGCGCGGCCGTGAGAGCTGGTCGCGCTCGAGGATGCGAATTCGCAGAGTGGCACACAAGTGCACAGAGCTCGACACGTTGCTTGTCATGCACGTTGATCGAAGGCAGGAGCGCGTGCACCGCGTACGTCACGTGCAGTAGTGCGCGCAACACGGGCACACATACTGCGTCACCGACGTGCGGGGAGCAACCGCCCTCTTCATGTAACGCACCCTCACTCGCCTCGCAAAGCCCCTGAATAGCCTCCCATGCAGCCACAAGCCTCATGATCTGCTGAAGTGGCGCTACCAGAAGGGGCGGCAACGGCTTGAGCATCCAATCGAGTACGCGCTGATAGCAGCTGAAGAGGTCGTCCGTGTGGACCTCCGCCGAGGCCGCAGGTCTTGCAGCCCCGTTGGCCGAGCGCGATTTTTGTGAAGTGGTGAAGCGCGCCATGGCATGAGCGTGGTGTAAGAGCTCCGTGAGTGGCACGAGGATCTGAGCACGTAGAACTGCCGTGCAGTACCGGTCGAGCAGCTGCTCAGTGAGCTGCTCGACAGCGTGGCCGTCCACGAGGGCATGGCTCGCCGCTTCATCGGCCGCCAGGGTAGTGAGTAACTCGAGTGCAACGACCGTCTCGGCGAGCCCCGCGGAATGCGGCGCATCCGCCGGCCCGAGGACGGATAACACGCTCACGGCAGTAGCGCCGAGCTCGGCGTCCATGAGGGCACCTGGCTGAGCCAGAGCCTGTGGCAGAAACGCTGCGAGGTCGTCGAGGACTGCCAGGCGCTCGCGCTCACTCGATGCCGACTGCAGTCGCTCTCGTAGTATCTGCCGAGCGTTGCAAAACGTTGCGACACGGGTTCAGGGAGTTGTTTGACACACGGTTACCGTCTACACATGCAGGGATTGCACGCGCCTGCAACTCTTGCGGCATAGCAGCAGGAAGCGCGTCGTTGGCGACTGAAGCGAAGAGAGGACACGCAGCGAGTCGGAGCAGCTCAACGGGCTTCGTGCAAGAATGAACGACCTGCACACATGCAGCACGGCCCGCATGTTGTCAGATGTGGATCGAGCGGAGATGCCAAGTAAAGGCATACCGCCTCGGGCTCCGGGAGTACGGCTTCGTTGCGGCCCTCGAGATGATGGCACAGCCGGCGGAATACTGGCAGACGCTCATAGTAGCTTAGTTCTGCAGGAGCCGGAACAGTGCCGTTTGCTTCAATGCCGTAAAGGCACAGCGACAGTGGTAGCGCGTTGGATCTGTGGCGAGCAGCGAACAGCGGTCAGGACCTAGTCACGACCATGCGGATGTTCGCCGCACAACAGCAAGCCTCACCTCACGACGAGGTAGTTGATCCTTGCATTTGCAGCTGAGGGCACAAGCTCGTGTACCATCGAAGGGCCCACCTGGTGTCGGTGAGGCTCGGTCAGAAGCGAAGTACATAGCACAGCGCCGCTGCCATGCTCGCATCCGAAGAGCTCGATTGTGACGATTTCTGGCGACGTCCGACCTTCGAAGCTGAGTTCCGTGTGCGGACGCTCGCCGTCACCCACAATCCGAAAGCCGTGCACGTGGACTGGATGTTTGAAGCGTATCTCGTGCACCTTCGATGCATTCGGCTGCAGGGTATCGGCGAACAAGAGCAGGTGACGCATATGTGCCAAACCGACGTCGGGAGCGAGGCACGTCGCGCAACCTCAATGCGCAACCTCAGCGTCGCAATCGGGGTGTTGCGACGAAAGCGGCCGTTTTCATAGGGACTCTTCACAGTCGAGGTCCAGTCGAGGCCCCTCTAGAGAACGAAAAAACGCCAGAAACCTTTACTAGCAACGAGCGCCTGCCGTCAACGCAACGCAACTCAACTCAAACGCTTCTCAAACGCGGCCAGAGGGCTTCAGCCAGCTGCCATCTGTGTTCGACCAGACTTGTTTCTAGACTGCTCGTCCATCGATGGACCCGATTTGAGCACAAACCAGGCAGTCAGCGCTCCTGCGAAGAACCAAGGCCTTTTTATGACGCCGTCACGTCTCATCCGGCGTCGATCTGCGGTGGTCACTCACTCCACGCGCGACGCCGTCCTCTCAATCAGATTGCGCAGCGTGCTGCCACTCAAGTCTGCTGCCTTCGTCTCCTTGAAGGTGGTCCGGGTCTCGAGCTTCTTCGCCTGCTTGGTGACGATGCCGAGCTCGCGAGCGGTGGCCTCATCCCTCGTCTCCGAGAAGTGCGCCTCGTACTCCTTCAGGAACGCCTCATGCGCCTCGCGCTCGCGCTGCACGTTGAGCAGACGCTGTTTCGTCTCCTGATCGTACACCATCAGGTGCGCCTGTGCGGCCTCCTGCTTCAGGCGCTGCCGATCCATGATCTCACGCTGCTCACCCACGAGCTGCGACTCCCACTTCTTGCGCTCGACCGCATCCTTATCCGCCTCGAGGAACTGGTTCTTGATGCGGATGCGTTTCAGCTCGGCGGCGAGCTCTGCCTCCTTCCGCAGACGCTGGGTGCGCTTCTCCTCAAGCGTCGCCTTGACCTTGAGCTGCGCGTCTGCCACTCGTTCGCGCGTCGCCTCGACGGCGGCGCGCTCGGCCGCCTTAGTCTGCTCTCGCCGCGTGGACGCCTCCACCGCCGCGCGCTCGCGCATCTCCGCGAGCCGACCCGCGCGCTGCGCGAGATCCGTTTGCTTCTCGTCCTTCTCGAGCTTGATCTTTGTGCGCCGTGCCTCCTCATCCTCAAGCTGCTGCTCCTCGACGATGAGCAGCCGCTCGCGCAGCTCGGCCAGCGACATCTCCTCGAGGAGCCCCAGCTGCGGCGTGTACGTCGGGTCGAGGCGTGCCTCGCGCTTGCGTGGCACCAGCTCGAGCGCCCGGATCTGCTTGATCAAGTCGGCTCGCCGCGCCTCCTCCTGCCGCCGCTCTGCCGCGCGCGCCGCCTCCATCTGCTCAATCTCGGAGCGCAGCACGCGCGCGTCCTTCTTGTTCTTCTGCACCACCTCCTCCTTTGCGATGAGCGGCCGGTCCCGCCTGCTCTGCACCTCAGCCACCACCGCCTTATGCCGCGCCTGCAGCTTCTCCTCGGCTGCCTGGCGCTGCTCCTCGGCCCGCGCCGCGTCGACCTTCATGGCCATCGCTGCCGCACGATTTTCCTGCTCCTTGCGCAGCCGCGCCTCCTTGGCCTCCTCGTCGGCCAAAAGGGTCTCCATGCGTCGCCGCTCGATGTTGCGCACCCTTGCCTCCTCGTCTTGTTCCTTCATCTTCTGCTGCCACGCATCGAATTCGGCCGAGTCGCGCAGCTCGCGCTCGTAGGCGCCGAGCTGCGCCGCTTCGCTCTCCTGCTTCTTGCGGTAAAGATTATCCTCGCGCAGGATGGCCGCCTCGTTCAGACGCACCATGCCCTGGCCAGGCAGCTGCCGCGGCACTGGATGCGCCTTCTCGCCCTCAAAGTTGCACTCAGCGGCTCGCGCTTGCTCCACCTCCTCACGAACCTTTTCGAGGTTGTTAGGCCGCTCAAGCACGCGCAACTTGAAGGGCTGGATGTTGGGGTTGGAGTACTTGGCCTTCAGCCGGATGCGATTCGCGTCCTTCTTCTTGTCGAGCTCCACGCGATCGACCAGGTCCTTCGGATCTGTATACGTGGACGTCGGCACGCCGCCAGCCTTGAAGGGCTCGATCACGTCCTCGGGCGGCGGAACAAGGCGCAGCTTGGGCTGAGTGAGGGCAAAGGGCTCCGGAGTGGTGAACTGACCACCACCACCGCGGCCCTCGGCAAGAGCCTTCGCAGCCTCCGCGGCCGCCTCCTTCTTGGCAGCTTCCGCAGCCATGCTCCCCTCGAGCACTTTTTGGAGGGCCTCAACATTGGGCACGAACACCAACACTTTCTCGATGAGCTGCTCGTCAACAAACTTTGGCTCGTAGAGCTTCAGCCATTCTGGACGGAGCCACTCATTGAGGTTCGTCTGGTTGAAGAGGAATTTGAGTAGCACGCTCATCGCATGGTATTCTTGCGACATGACGAGTGTGCGGAAGTCAGGAAAGCCAAGCTCGTGCAGCCGCAGCAGCGCGAGGTACGCGAATACCATGTAGAGTGTGTAGTCGCTGCGCTGTGTCTCACCACCGTGCTTGAAGTATAGCGATGAGAGGAAGATCTTGAGCATCTTCTTATACCGCATTGTGCCGTACATAACCTGCTGCACAAAGCGCTGGTCGTCTGGGTCGCTCACGCGGTTCCGGGTGATGTACTCTTCGACATGCGAATCGACCGTCGTTTTCGACGGCTCCCACGTGCGCACGCACTCCTCGCACCTTGCGATGAGGTCGCCGGGTGATAGGATCGGCATGAATGGCCCTTCAGCGGCGGCTTGTGCCGAGAGGCGGACCACAGAGACGGAGCGGCTCCAACAGTTGCTCCTTTTCCCACAGGGTCTAAATTGTACGGGGGTCCATGAAAACCCCCCAACCAGCTCCCTGACGGACCTGTGCTCGCCGAAAGCGTCCACAGTTCAATGTCGAATGTCAATGTCAAGGTCCATGTACCATGACATATGACAATGTGGGACCTGTACGAGTCTGAACGGAGGTGTCCCGTGTCCGTCCTCGTATTCTTTGAAGGTCGGTATGGCGTACACGATCCTCTCCCAGGCCGTGTCGCGGGGGCGGGACCCCGGGAAGCTTAAGCCGGGGAGCCAGGAGATCGCCCTGGCTAAGGTCTAGGAACAGAGACGACCGGCGTGTGTGTGTAACGATTGTGAAGGCAGAGGAGCAGCGACGAATCCTGGCACGGTGCGTGTGTGTGTGCGCATGCCGCATCCCACACAAACGGATCACCGAGGAGTCGAACCTCGCCGCATGGCGGCGCCTCTGAAGAGAGCAAAACCACAGCGGGATACGGATATCGTGGTCCAAATGAGTCGCTCGGCGACGGCCGCAAAGCCGCACCGCCGCCTGCGAGGCGCGAGACAACGCCAGGAACAATGGCATGGTGCCATTTCAACCCGGTCTCCGAGGGAGCATCGGGACCTGGCGTCCACATTCCTCGCAGGTGGCAGCACGGTGACGAACCGTTGGCACGCACGCTCTCGCCCGCCGCCGCGCTTTTGGTATGTGACAACCGGCAAAAGCTGGGCGAAAACCCGGTAGGACCACCGTCACGAGGGCGACCTCGTGCCTGGGTTAGGGTTGATCGGTGCCTGCTGCAAGAGCGGCCGACACCCGGGGCGAGCGAGGGTTGGCACGGTCCACGCCGAGCGCACGAAGTTTGGAGCCAAGCCCAAGGGATTTTGACTGTGAAATTGCCAATAAATTCTCCGGAACCGATCCGAACACGCCTCCGATCGGATCTATTTTAGTAAGGGACATACAAAGAATGTATTTTTAACTACACGTGACTGAACGCTCTGCACGCGCGCTGCGCGCATGCACCGGTGACGTTCTTCCTCACCTTGACAACAGCATCTGCTTCGAGATTTCGTGCACTCGTCTCTCATGGCAATTACGCGTGCAGCGCGGTGGCACGTAGACGTATTCTCGCAAGCGAAAGCCGGAAATCAAGCCTCATGCGCCCAACGCGAATGCGCTCTGGGAACTCTGGCTCACGGGCAGAGTCTTGGGACCAAACGGATTCTGAAGCTGCAAGCCCCATTGTACCTGCGAGGTCGTCGTCATCGCGCTGGTCTGCATCATCTGTGTCCCATCCGCCACGCCGTCGCCGTTGGAGTCCACCATCATCGTCTGTGTCGTGGTCGTCAACGTCTGCGTGATAGTGTGGCCCACGACGACGGGCACGGGAGGCAGCCACAGGACCATCTCCGCGTCGCCATTGTAGTTGCGTGTGCGCACGTGCCACGTGCCGTAGAAGCCGGCGTTGCCGGGCGGACAGCCCCAGCTCTGCAGCTCTGCCGCGTGAGAGGGTAACGCCGCGAAGAGGTCGCAGCACATGAGGCGCAGCTCGACGGCATGGCCCAGGTTCTCTCTCGGATCGCCTGTGCCGGGCACGTACTGCTTCGTCAGCTTGAGCTTCGCGAGCTTATACGTGCCGCTCATGTTGAACGTGCCGACGTCATCCACCCCGTTGCCAAAGGCGTAGCCGGCGGTCTCGTCCGAGGGCGTGCACCCCATGGCCTGCGCTGGAATCGGGTGCGACCGTCCGTACTGCCAGTAGATGCCGCAGTAGTTCCCTGCAGGGGTTGAGCCGACTGGGACGCCCATCGGAGTCGTCTTGGCAAGATTTGCCGCCGCGCCCATCATAGTCTGCAGGCCCGCCCGATCGAGTCGCCGCCAGTCTGGGGGCTCGTCAGCTTTTGCAGGACCAGAGGCGCCAAGATGCGCTAAGGTGTTGCCACGAGAGCCTCGTCTAATGTAGGCACAGATACAGATGAAGGAGCAGAAGAGGAGGATGGGAACCGCAATCGCCGCTCCAAGGTGGATTGCAGGCGGCGGCGCGGGCGGTCGCGATGGTGGGTATGGAGGGCTCGGCGGTGCTGGCGGTGAGTAAGGTGGCGAGGGCGGAGGGGGCGGGGGCGGGGGCGGGTAGTGCACGTGTGGTGTGTGTGGATGGTGGGAGTGCGGGCTGTGGCCGTGACCTCCGGCACCCTGCAAACGTCTTGTGGGCATCATTCTGCTCCAAAAAGACCCAGATTGAAACCCAGTGTGAATTGGCAATTCACATGTGAGAAAAGCAATCGGCTGTGAAAGACTTATCGATGGTCGAGTTAGTCTTGAGCACTTGACTGTCGTTTACTCAAGCTCAAACCAGTTCTTGACGGTGCGCGTCTGCGCGTTTTGAGGTCTCGATTCTACCGCGTGTCGTCTCAAGCGAAAACCTTGTCGAGCTCCAGCTTGGGGTCAGGAAACAGGCCTTTGCATTTCCCCACAGAGCGGGGGGCCTGCCGAAATGCGCCCTTGATGAGGGATGTAATTGCGCCTGTTCAGGAAAAGGCAATGGCGGGGCCTTTAGCCGCCCTGGCTCTGTGCATGATGCCGGACTTCTACGTCAACCGCACGCAATGGCCTGCTTCAAAGCCAGAGTTGCAGCACCGGGTAGTGCTCGTCACCAACTCATACGACCGCAACCTAGACGGTGTCGCGCTCACGCTCAATCGACTCGTGGCGCATCTCATGCGGCGCGGGCACGAGGTGCTGGTCGTCGTGCCCACGCCAGGCCGCCGGCAGCGTATCCCCGTCATCCGCAGTCCGGGAGCCGAAATTGTGACGGTGCCGAGCGTCAGCTTCCCGCTGTGGAGCGAGTACCGCCTGACGTGGCGCCTCGGCCGTACGGCGCGCAGCCGGCTGGAGGCTTTTGCGCCGACGGTAATGCACATCGCCATCCAGGATGGGCTTGGCCACGCGGCGCAGCGCTGGGCGCGCGCACACAAGGTGCCCGTCGTCTGCTCGCACCACACCCGCTTTGAGCGCTACCTTCACTACTACCAGCCGCTGCGACCGTTTGCCTTTCGCCTCGAGGAATGGTACTGGTGGGGTATGCGCCGCTTCCACAGCGGGTGCGAGGCGACTCTGCCGCCCTCGGAGAGCCTCGCGAGTGACCTCGAGGCGCACGGCGTGCCGCGCGTCGGCGTGTGGCATCGCGGCGTCGACCGCACTCTCTTCAACGCGGCGTCACGCTCGGAAGCGTGGCGCGAGGGCGTCGGCGACGGCGATGAGTCGACGCCGATCGTGCTGCTCGTGGCGCGGCTGCGCTGGGAGAAGGGCCTGCGCACTTTTGCAGCTGTCGTAGCCGAGCTGGGCCTGCGCGGGGTGCCTGTGCGCGTCGCTGTGGTCGGGGACGGCCCCGCGCGCGCCGAGTTTGGAAAGCTGCTCCCATCGTCTACGCGATTTTTTGGCGCGCTCACGGGTGCGGCGCTCGCGACGGCATATGCCTCGTCAGACATCTTTCTCAACCCGTCGACCTCGGAGGGCTGGGGCGCCACCTGCCTCGAGGCCCAGGCCGCCGGGCTCCCAGTGGTGGCCACCGCCTCCTCGGGCATTGTCGAGGTCGTTGCTGAGGGTGTGGGAGGCCGGCTGCTGCCGCCCGACAATGTGAGCGCGATGGCGGAGGCTGTCGCGGCGCTCGTAGCCGACACGGCGACGCGCCGCGAGATGGGGCGCCGCGCGGCTGAGCACGCGGCCCGCTTTGATTGGGAGAGCAGCGGCGACAGGATGTTGTGCGAGTACGCGTTGGCAGCGCCGGGCGTAGCGGCCGGGCAGTGCCCGGTGAATCACACTTGTGTACACCGCTGTGATCGACGATGCACTTGTGTACACATCGATGAATAGTCACGGCGGCAGCGATGCTAGCACATCTTGCTGTAGTCTACATTATAAATATGGGGTGCTTCATATCTTATCGTACTTCGCTTTTTAGTACTTGTGTTGACCGAGGCGCGAGGGGAGCGAGCCGTCCTTTGAGACGGTGGTGGAGTGAGCGTGGAGGGACCGCGAAGAAACTGAACTGAACTGAACTGTACTTCGCTTTTTGGCATTTGGGTGCAGACCTCGAGGTCGGAGGTGCACCGGATCAACCTCGACCCCCGCCGCGCGCCGGCAAATTCCAAATACGAAATACCGAGTTGTGGAACACACACAGACGCACGCACAGCTTTTAGGCCAATGCCTGAGCTGTCACTACCGGCACCGCGCAAACGACTCTATGTGCGGTAGACCTATGGCAGACCCACATGCAGTAATACCGGGTAAGCAATTTCTGCGACGTTTTCTTTTTTCATCTTGCATGCCTCTCTCGACCCTCTGACCTTTCGTCGGGTTGGTCATCCGGTTACATCCGGTGTGTGATCTTCAGGTTGAGAGCAGCAATGTCGGGACCCTCGAACGTCGACAACCGCTTGCACAGCAAGTTATAGCCGGCGAGCACCGCCACAACGATCGGCTCGATGAGCAGCCACTGCAAGGCCAAGGCAAGCCACCACGCCGAGATCACATCCTCTCGCACGACGCGCCCATCCATGCTCGCTGCCGCACTCACCGAGCCGACGGCGAGCGCAAGCATCAGGAAGAAGGCGATGCCCCACACCGACGCGAAGGCGAGCGTTGTGGAGAAGAGAGGGTTGGCGCCCATCTGCTTCGCCCTCTCTCGCGCGCGGGCGGCGGCCTCCTTGCGCAGCCGGCGCATGCCGGCCGCGAACTCTGCTGCACTCACCTTGCCGTCGCCGTCCGTGTCGAGTGACGCTCGCAGCTCGGCCCGCATCGTACGCAACCGCTCGCGCCGCTCCTGGAAGGCTGACTTGGTCTGCGCCGCCATCTCGCGCCGCAGCCGGCGCATACCCGCTCTCATCTCTGACCAGCTCACCTTGCCGTCGCCGTCGGTGTCGAGCGACGCGCGCAGGTCATCCCTCATCTTCTTGAGCCTGGCGGTGCGCTCCCGCGCTTTTGCCTTGGCGGCCATGTACAACTCGGCCGCCGTCACCTTGCCGTCGCCGTCGAGGTCGAGCGACTTGTGCAGCGCGATCGCACCCGCCATGGCGCTAGAGAGCGCCGCCTTTGTGTCGGTCGCGATCCGCGTCAGGCCGTGGGCTTGATTATACACGAGCTGTTGCCGATTCACCATCATGAACAGTCCCCTCCCGGCAAGCAGGCATGGGTAGAGGATGATGGTCGACATGAAAGCCACAGCGGTGACGAAAGGCGCGCGCTCCCTCGTTGAGGCGCCATTCGTGGTCAGCGCATGCACACGATCGCCCGCGAGCCACGAGTAGCGAAGTTGCATGCACACGATGTAGAGGAGCCCGAGCGCAGTCGTCCAGAGCAGCTGGCACGCCTGCGCACCCGTTGGCATTTTCGGACCGTCGCCAAAGAGGAAAGAAGCCACCGCGCAGTAGAGCGTGTGCTCGCGAAGCCAGCCGAGCACGATCTCACGAGCCGAGCGGTCGTCCCATGCAAGCTCCGTGACCTTGACGGGGCGGCGCGCCTTGTTGGTGAGCGTGCCGAGGCCGCCCGCCCACTTCGACCTGCTACCTGTGTCACCGCTTTGGCGGCTGCCGGTGGCTGGCAGCACAGGGGAGGGTGAGCCGCTGCTGCTGAGCCACGTCAGAATGCTGCCCTTGAAAGTCGACCACCTCGAAGGCGTGGCGATGGCAAAGTGCAGCTCCACAAGGCCATCGGCCTCGAGAAGCATCACTGCGACCTCTTGGGGGGCGGACCGTCGCACATTCTGGCCGTTGATGCTCAGGAGGCGGCTTCCAGCGTTGACGCCGATCGTGTTTGTACGCACCTCGACGCCACCCGTCGTGGCGGCCGCCAGATCCCAGCCGAGCCGCTCTCCAGCTTTGGTGGAGATCTCAAGCTTGACCTCTGGCCACGCGCGCCACGCCTCTTTGTCAGGAGTGGTCAGTTCGGGAGCTTTGCACACGATGGCCCCCTGGCGCGGGGGCGGGGCGGAGGGGTACGCGAGGGCCTTCGGGAGCACTGTCCTGCGCGCCAAGTGTCCGCGATAGCACGCCTGCACCTTGAGCGCGCTCACGTCACGATCTCGCCCCTTGTGGCGCACCTTCTTGATGAACCGGCCTGTCCGTACTCCCTTTTCCGCGAGCGCCATGAGCTTGGCTGCATGCACGCCTTCTGGGTCCCAGAGCTCATTGATGCCCTCGTCCTCGTCCTCGTCGTCAAGGTCGTCTTCGAGCTCGTCGTCCTCGAGCTTGCCGAGCGCCTCACCTTGCGCCTCGAGCACCTCCAGCTCCGCCTTCATCGCGCGCAGCTCGCTTGGCGCCGGCGCCGCAGTTGGCGCCGACGCCCTGGCCGGCGGCAGGACCTGCGCCGCGCTCCCACCGCCCAAGACGTTGCTCAAGACGCCCATCGCATAGCCAAAGGTGCCTTGATTCGCTGCCCTGGCCTGCGTCACGTTGACCAGGCAGCCGCGTGCAAACGGCTCGAGCTGCGGGTCGTTCAGCTGGAGGATCGCCTGCAGTCGCTCGAGCCCACCCGCCTGCTGCAGCTGCTCAACGTACGCGATCTCGGTGCACAGGATCTGCACGGCGCTCAGTGCGCTAACGAGCGTCGTTTGCTCTTCAGAGAAGATGTGCGGCAGCAGCAGACCGAAGGCGCCCGCCGTCTTGAGCAGCACCTTTGTCTTCTCAGCGTTAGGGTCGACTGCAACGGATGCGAGATTGCCCACGAGCGCGATCGCCATCTGGTGGGTCGACGGCACATGGCTACCGAGAAGCCCGGCGATGAGCTGCACGCCGCCTGCGGCGCGCAGGTACTCGCACAGTGCGATCGCCTCCTGGTCGGAGCTCTCGCTCACGAGCTGCGTAAGCTGGCGTAGCGCTGCGGCCTGGTCCTCCTCGAAGACGAATGCTCGAGTGCTGCTGCTCTCGCGAAGCGCTGTGAGCAGCGCAGGCAGCAGCGTTGCCGTGCTTGGCGAGCACTGATGCAGCGCCGCAAGCGCCTCCTCCTCCATGCGCGAGCGGCTGCCGCCGCTGCCAGGCCGGCTGGTGGAGCCGCTGCCAGGCCGGCTGGGCATCACACGCGCAGGTGGCGAGGGCGGTGGTGACAGTACAGGGGGGAGCCCGAGCAACGTCGACGGAACGGGCGGTGGCTGGGCGTTTGCTCGTGTCGGTGGCGCAAAAGAGGCCGGCAGCGTGAATGACTCGAGACCATCCTCGGAGACGACCATCAAGGACGGCTGCTGATGTGATGCCGCTGGACCCGCTGCTGTCGCCGCCGCCTCACCTGGAGCGGCCAAGATGGTCTCTTCAGACGTCGAGGGCAGCACGCCTGGCGCGGTGGAGGGCCGCATGTAGCCGCTGAGGGAGAGAGCGCCTATCGTGTTCGCAATGCCTGAGGCGAGCAGCTGCGACAGCGGCGTGCGCGAGGAGAGCCGCTCACTGTTACGCTCACCGCCGCCCACCCAGCGGACTCTCTCCTGGGGGATCTGCGACTGCCCGAGCACGTTTCCTTGGCTTAGAGGGCGCTCCGCAGCACGGCGAACGTCACCCGTGGCGCGGTTGATGTCCCCCGTGAGAGCGCGCACAGGACGCAGCGCCGAGGCTGTGGGGCGCGTCGAGCCGGGCCGTCGGCGCAAGCGCTCCTCGGCCACCATCCCGGCCGCCAGCTCACCCTTTGAGTCCGCCGTGCCCGGCCGTGCGCCACCCATCTCGTTGGCTTCGGGGGCCAGTCCACGGCCGCGCGCCGGCAGCCGACTCGCAATCTCCGGCGAGCTCTCGAAAGAGAAGGCGGCGCGTACTCCGGAGGAGATGTCAAAGCGGCGAGGCCGGCGGATACGCGCCTCAGCAACCATGCCCGATACAGCGCCAATGCTTGCCAGCGCTGTGGTCGTCGGCAGGCTGTCGCCGATCTCCGAGACCATCCCGAGGCTGCCTGAGGTTGTCGGGCGCGAGGGGAACTGCCCAGCCGTCGTGAACGTATCATACATCTGCGGGAGGTCATCTTGTGACGCCCGTCTGCTGCTTTGCTCGGGGAATCCGCTCACATCCGTCGCCGTGTAGTCCATCTGTCCATTGGAGCCCACCGAGGCAGCGCAGGATGCAAACGAGTCGGCCGATTTCCGCCGCCCGCTGCTGTTACACACGGCCGGTGCGGGCGCCACGAGCGCCTCGAGCGATGGGTCGTTGACGGCGGCGTGAGAGCGCTGCCGCAACTCTGCACGGCGCAGCGCGGCGGCGGCATTCCTTGCGGCGTGTGGCGTCTCTTCCACAGCGGTGCTCGGACGAGAGGCGCCGAGGGTGAATGAGATGCCCGTAGCGGTGAGGGCCGTCTGCGGGCGCGTGCTGCCGCCGTCTGGCTCTGCGGCTAAATCAGACAGTGTCACCACGCCCCGAGATACCGACGATCCCCATCCCAACTGTCCAGGGCTTTCCCCGACGGACGACGTGCCGAGCGCGTTCAAGGTGCGAAGCCGCACAGCCGCCATCTGCGCGATACGCGGCTCAGGCGGACCCACGCGCAGGCGGAGGGGTTGGCCGTTGGCCGATGCAAATGTGAAGCCCCCGCTGGGCCCGGCACGCATGATGACCATGAACTCGGCTAAAGTGACCTTGCCGTCCTTGTCAATGTCTGCCGCCGTCATCATTTCGTCGATGGTCTTGTCGTCGAGGCCATTCTCGTACGTGCTCAGGATGTACCCCTTCATCTCGTCGGCGTCGATTTTGCCGCTCTTGTCTATGTCGATCTTGGCAAAGGCCGCCTCCAGCCCCGCATCCGACTTGTCGATGCCTTCGCCGAAGTGGACGGACGTCTTGTGCTTGGCGGACACTGGCCGGCCAGACAGCCGCTCCTGAGCAAGGAAGACGCGCGGATTCGCTGGGCTTCCGGGGGACGTGAGCGGCGGCTTCGGGCTCGTCGGACTGCTCGGCAGCGTTTTCTTGGCAGCGGCCTGCTCCTCCTCCTTTGCCTTCTCGACCGCTGCCTTCTCAGCTGCCGCCTTCTCAGCCACTGCTTCCTGTTCTGCTGCCTTGTCTGTGGATCTGGCGTGGGCGCCCGCCTGACTCGCCCACAGCTGACCGCCTTGCTTCGCAGCGACGATCGCGCGGATCCGTCGTGCTTCCTCAGCCTTCGCCTCCGCTTGCGCCGCTGCCTTGGCTGCACGCCGCTCTGCCGCCGCGGCCAATGCCGCCTGGACCGCCTCGTTCTCGGCCGCCTTGGCCTCAGCCCGACGAGCGATGCGCTGCTCGTCGCGCTCTCGCATCTCTTCAAGCACCGCCTTCTCATCCTTCTCCTTCCAATTAACCTTCTCCGCAGCCGCCTTCTCGGCCGCTGCCTTCTCAGCCGCCGCCGCTGCTGCCGCCTCCGCTGCTGCCGCCTCCACGGCCGCTGCCTCCTCGGCCACTGCCGCTGCTGCCTCAAGATCGTCAGCTGTGTCGCCCCTTACAGCCACCTCGATCTCGATGGCCTTCTCGGCCGCCTCGACCAGCGCCTTCTCCTCGTTGGCCGCCGCAACTGCCGCCGCCTTCTCGGCCACCTCGGCCGCGAGCGCCTGATGCCGCTGCGCTGCCACGGCAGCCGCACGTGCTGCCTCGAATGAGGCAGCCTCGGCGGCCTCGGCGGCCTCGGTCGCCACCTTGGCTGCTTGCTCCTCCTCGGCAGCGGCACGCGCATCTGCAACCCGTCGCCCACCGGCCTTCATCATATTGGAGATGGACATCGTCTTCGCCGAGGCGGCGAATCGAAGTCGTGCGGCGGCGGACGCTTTTTCCCGCACGGCGGCGGCGGCCAAGACCGCCTCAGCGGCCGCCGCTGCCGCCGCTGCCGCCCCTGCGGCCATCGCCTCGGCCTCGGCTGCGGCTGCTTCTTCGGCTGCTTTCGCCATCTCGGCCGCCTCGCGCGCATCGGCCGCGGCCTGGCCCTTCTTCTTTAGCATGTTGCCGATCATCCCCGCCCGGCTGACCAGACTGACCTTGGCACGTCCGGCCGCCGCCATCTTGCGCCGCGCCGCCTCCGCCGCGGCTGCCTGCTGCACAGCACTGTGCTCGGCGGCAGCGGCCGCCTCGGCGGCCTGCCGAGCTTCCCGCGCCGCATCCGCCTTGGACTGCAGCAGCTTCATCACCGACACTGAATTGGTAGCCGTTCCAAACCTGCGAATGGCCACCTCAGCCGCCTCCTCCGCGGCCACCGCGACCTCAAGCAACGCCCGAGCCTCGGCAGCCGCGGCATCAACCGCAGCCGCAGCCTCGGTTGCCTGAGCCTCCGCGGACGCCTCTGCCTCTGACTTCAGGAGCCTCGCCACCGAGCTGGCGCGCATCGTGGACGAGAGCTTTGCCTTGGCAGACTTGGCCGCCTCCACTCGGCGCGCCGTCTCTGCTTCGGCCGCCTCGGCCGCCGCGATCGTCTCAGCCTCGCTGGCCGCCTCTGCTACCGCACGTAGCTCAGCGGCAGTGTCGGCCTTGGTCTGCAAGAACTTCATCACGGTCACCGACTGGACGCCAGCGCCGAGCTTCGATTTCGCTGAGGCGAGCGCCGCCTCCGCCGCCGCGGCAGCCTCTGCGGCGGTGCGGGCCTCCTCTGCTGCCGCCTCAGCTGCAGCAAGGGCCGCCTCCGCGCGCCGCTCGATGGCATCATCCGCATTCTCCTCGAACATGTTGGCGATGGAAGCCGACCTGCCAACTGCCTTGATCGATGAGCCGAGCTTGGCGCGTGCTAAGGCGCGTGCCGCCTCTTGGCGACGGACCCTCTCGGTTTCCGCCGCCTCCTCTGCAGCCGCGGCTTCAGCCTCCGCCTCCGCCTCCGCGGCCTCCCGAGACGCCGCCTCCGCGGCTACGCGCGCTGCCGCCGCGGCGTCGGCCTTCTCTTGCAACATTTTCATCACCGAGACGCTTTGACCGACAGCACCCACCTTGAGCTTCGCTGATGCCAAAGCTTGCTCCGCCTGCTCGGCCGCGGCCACTGCCTCTGCCGCCTCAGCTGCCGCTGCCTGTGCAGCAAACAGCGCGGCCTCGGCGCGTAGCTCGACGGCCTCATCTACATTCTCCTCGAGTATACTGGCGATCCAGTTCGACCTGCCAACTGTCTTGATCGAGGAGCCGAGCTTGGTGCGTGCCGCTTCTTGGCGACGGACCTTCTCGGCTTCCGCCGCCTCCTCTGCAGCCGCGGCGCGAGCGGCAGCTGCAGCTTCCTCCTTTCGCTTCGCCTCGGCTTCCCTCTCCGCCTGCTCAGCCCGCGCAACCGCCGCGGCATCCGACTTGACTTTGACCATCCGTAGGAGAGAGATGGAGCTGGTCGCTGCGCCAATCTTGGACTTTGCAGAGGCGAGGGCCGCTTCGGCCGCGGCGGCCACCTCTGCGGCGATCCGTGCCGCCTCGGCAGCAGCCGCCGCCTCGGCCTCGCGTACGCTCAAAGTCTCCTCAGCGTTGGCCTTGAGCTTTGCGCCAAAGGCCTTGACCTTGGTGGCCACCCCGAGCTGCAGCACGCCGGCTGCAGCCGACGCAGCCCGACGTTCCTCCGCCGCCGCGGCCGCTGCAGCGGCCGCCTCAGAGGCTGCGAGCTCTTCGGCGACACGTCGCGCCTGAGCTTCGGCCGCCTCCTCGGCCTTGGACTTGAGCTGGCTACCAAAGGACTTGAGCTGGGTGAAGGCCCCGAGCTGCCGCCGCCCGGCAGCGGCCGACTCAGCGATCCGCGCCGCCTCCTCAGCAGCGGCCTTCTCCTCAAGCGCAGCGATCGCCTCGGCAACGGCCCTTGCCTCGGCCGCAGCCTGGCCCTTGATCTGGAGAGCGTACGCAAACGTTCCGACCTTGACACCTACGCCGAGCTTAGCGCGCCCGGCCGAAGCCGCGGCCGCCCGTTTCCGTGCGAGCTCCGCTTGCGCCGTTGCCAAGGCCAAGGCCGCCGCCTCCGCTACAGCGCGGGCCTCGGCGGCCTCGAGGGCTTTCGACTGGAGATGAGTCGAGATGGCTGCTGTCTTGGTACGAGCCTTGAGCTTGGCGCGGGCCGCCGCGCCAGCTGCCTCCCTGTGGCGCTCAAGCGCTGCCTCAGCGACGGCCGCTTTCTTGTCTGCCTCCTGCCTTGCTCGCTCCACGGCCAGCCGCTTCTCTGTCGCGACGCTCGCCTGCGCCTGTAGCAGATTCGCAATTGCTGCCGACTGCATGACCGCACCGAAGCGCCTGCGTGCGGCCGACGCGGCCTCATTCGCCGCGGCTTCGGCTGTGTCGGCTTCTTGCGCGGCCGCCTCCTGGGCCACCTCCGCCTCCAAGGCGGCTTCGGTCGCCGCGTTCGCCTCGGCTTCAGACGCCACGGCCGCCGCCTCGGCAGCCGCGAGCTCCTCGGCAGCCTTGCGCTCATTCTCGGCCTGCTCGTTCGCGGCCGCCCTCTCTAGTGCGAGAGCCGCCGCCTCAGCCGCCGCCGCCGCAGCAGCTGCCGTAGCGAGCGCAGCCTCCGCAGCCAACAGATCGGCATCGGGCTCGGGCTTCGGCTCAGGCTCTGGCCGTGACGCGTGCTGCGTCGCCAGAGCCGTCGTTCGGGCTGTCGCCGTCGTCGTTTGGGACGGCACCGCCGACTTAAGAGTCTTCTTTGAGGGGAAGCGAAGGCGCTCTTGGATTCCCCCAGGGGGCGGGGGAGCCGCCTCAGCGGATGGGACGGGCGTCGGTTGCACTCGGTTGCGCAGCGCGAGGACCGTCCCCAATTTGGCAATCGGCCCACGCGGCCGCAGTCGCTCCTGAATGCCCTCAAGCGGTGGCAGTGGTGGGGCTGATGGCGGCTTGGGCAGAGGCGCTCCGAAACGGCCGCCATCGGCAAAGATGGGCCACCAGCCGATGATGCCCTTGGCTGGGTGGCGTGTGACGGCGGCGAGCTTCCAGGCGAGCAGGAGCGTGAGGATGTCGAGCAGCAGGATCCACACGACGCTCTCGAACACCGGGTTCGAGTCCATGCCGAGCACGGTGAGTGCAAAGGAGGAGGCGACAAAGGGTGGCGCGCTCGGCGGGGCAGCCGGAATGGCCGCGCTCGACCAGATGGCCGCGTACTCCGTGGGCGCCGTCGGGAAACGGTCGACAGCGCAGCGTACGACAGCCGAGGGGCCATTCTCCGAGCTGGCCGCGTGGAGGGTGTGTATTCCATGGTCGCTCCATCGAACGAGACTCGCATCCCAGAAATGACAGCGCGCCTCAAGCTCGCACCCATGGCCACCAAAGCCGGCGGAGCAGATGCAACGGCCATTCCGGCAGACGCCGCGCCCGTCGGCGCGGGCGCAAAAGTTGTTCTCGGAGCAGTCGCCATGGCCGTAGATAGGATGGCAGAAGAGCGGCGGGAGCGAAGGTGGGTTCGGACGGTTTGGCGGCGGCGGCGACCTCGGGGGCGGTGGGCTCAAGGGAGGCGGCCGCTTTGGCGAGGGCGACATGGGGGGCGGCACCATTGGAGGCGGTGGCGGGTGCGTAGGTCCAGCTGGCGGTAGGCTTGGTGGATGCATGGGCAGCGGCGGAGGGCTCGGCGGCGGCGGATCGTAGCCGCCAGCGGGCGCGGGCGGCAGCGGCGGCGGCCTTCTCGGTGGTGATCTCGGCAGAGGCGGCGGCCGCTTTGGATAGGGAGGTGAAGTGGGCGGAGCCCTGAGCGGCGGCGGCATAGGCGGCATCGGCGGCGGGGGCGGGGGTGGTAGCGGCGGCGTGATCACCAGTGGAGGGTCGACTGTAATCTGACTGCTCGAGAGGCCAAGCGCCGCCCCGGCGCGGGCAGCAATCGAATCCTGTGCCATGCTACCATCGAGCAGGGGAGAGGACGCGGAGACGTGTCCAAGCACCGTTGCCTCCACCCTGGCCGCAGTCGCCTCGACCGTCCGGATGGACTGCATATCGTACGAATTCTGCCCGACAGCCACCGCCAGGGCGCCCAAGTCGAGAGGGATGCCGCCGAGCGAATCCGCCGCCTGCAGGTCCGTGGTCACTCGAAAGCTGGCGGCGCCCCACTGCAGCTGGCGGCGCCCGAATTCGCCTGGCATTGCTGGTGGCGAGGGGTTGGTGAACGGAGCCACGCTGCACGTGCTACGTCCGGCATTGATGCACACTTGGTTGTTGAGAGCCACCACCATCTGCGCCGTTGACACGGAGACGCCGGACAGGTCATAGCGAGTGGTGAGTGCGATCGACACAGAGTTGTCCTGGCTGGCGCCGGAGGCTGCGGCGATGGCGTTTGCGAGTGTTGACGAGACTTGATTCGCAGTCCGAGACTGCATTGCGTTGGGATCAAAGTTGACGACGTACGTGAGGATGAAGGTCTCTGGCGGATATGGTGGCGGTGGGCTGGGAGGAGGTGGCGACGGAGGAGGTGGCGATGGTGGGGGAGGAGATGGAGGCGGGGAGGGTGGTGGAGGCGTGGGTGGGGGAGGCGACGGCGGTGGCTCTGGCGGCGGCGATGGAGGCGGCGGCGATGGGGGCGGCGGTGAGGGAGGAGGTGGGGATGGAGGTGGTGAGGGTGGCGGCGGCGAGGGCGGAGGCGAGGGTGGTGGTGGCGAGGGAGGCGGCGAGGGTGGCGGCGGCGAAGGTGGGGGTGACGGCGGGGGTGGCGAGGGCGGCGGCGAGGGCGGAGGTTCCGGTGGTGGTGACGGCGGTGGTGGTGATGGCGGAGGCGATGGCGGCGGGGGGTTCGGTGGGGGAGAGGGGGGTGGTGGTGAGGGCGGCGGCGACGGCGGGGGAGGAGACGGCGGTGGTGAGGGGGGCGGTGGAGACGGCGGCGGCTCTGGCGGGGGTGACGGAGGCGGAGGCGATGGCGGAGGCGATGGCGGAGGCGGCGAGGGTGGCGGCGAGGGCGGTGGCGGCGATGGCGGTGGTGACGGCGGTGGAGGAGATGGTGGAGGCGAAGGTGGCGGTGGGCTTGGTGGGGGGGAGGGAGGTGGTGGTGAGGGCGGCGGCGACGGCGGGGGAGGAGACGGCGGTGGTGAGGGGGGCGGAGGAGACGGCGGAGGCGATGGCGGGGGTGACGGAGGCGGAGGCGATGGCGGAGGCGATGGCGGCGGCGGCGTTGGTGGTGGTGATGGAGGCGGAGGAGAGGGCGGCGGGTTCGGAACGGGTGGCGACGGTGGTGGCGGGAACGGCGGCGGCGGGGACGGTGGAGGGCTCGGCGGTGGTGGCGAGGGAGGAGGAGATGGCGGCGGCGGAGAGGGGGGCGGAGACGGCGGTGGCGGCGAAGGTGGAGGTGGCGATGGAGGAGGGGATGGAGGCGGCGGCGACGGTGGCGGAGGCGACGGTGGCGGCGGCGACGGTGGTGGCGACGGGCAGGGAGGACTGGGCGGTGGCGGGCTCGGTGGAGGCGATGGCGGAGGAGGTGACGGAGGTGGTGAAGGAGGAGGTGGAGAAGGGGGCGGCGACGGCGGCGGGGGCCTTGGAGGTGGCGAGGGCGGGGGTGAGGGCGGGGGCGGGCTTGGAGGTGGCGACGGTGGGGGAGGACAGGGAGGAGGCGATGGCGGCGGAGGAGAAGGTGGCGGGGACGGCGGCGGAGGTGACGGCGGCGGTGACGGAGGAGGAGGTGAAGGAGGAGGCGAGGGTGGTGGAGGCGAGGGTGGCGGCGATGGAGGGGGAGGAGAGGGCGGTGGGCTCGGCGGCGGCGGCGAGGGCGGTGGCGAGGGAGGGGGCGGCGAGGGAGGGGGCGAGGGGGGCGGCGGCGAGGGTGGCGGTGAGGGAGGGGGCGGCGAAGGTGGCGGGGAAGGTGGGGGAGGGGATGGAGGCGGCGGAGATGGAGGTGGAGATGGCGGTGGTGGTGAAGGCGGTGGCGAGGGTGGAGGCGGCGAGGGTGGTGGTGATGGCGGGGGCGGAGAAGGAGGAGGACTCGGTGGTGGAGGCGAAGGCGGTGGCGAAGGAGGTGGCGGAGATGGGGGTGAAGGCGGTGGCGATGGTGGTGGAGAGGGTGGTGGAGACGGTGGCGGCG
>ENA-UOUZ01000175-UOUZ01000175.1-mixed-culture-metagenome-genome-assembly--contig:-NODE-175-length-41124-cov-113.542623_pt1 | contig 41124 bp, 24 predicted proteins | sample MGYA00238154_ERZ761575 | MGnify/ENA primary metagenome ERZ761575 (study PRJEB28896, sample SAMN07631632) | mixed culture metagenome | isolation source: Freshwater growth medium | place: USA...
GCAACCTGTACACGACGACGCTGCACGTGATCAACTCGGCGGTGCTCAAGCTGGGTAAGCTCGCGAAAGTTCAGATGGTCTACCGCGGCATCGCGCATCGCACCATGCCCAAGAAAATGCGCAACAAGGGGATGGATAATGCACGTGGCGGCATCGAGTACGGCTTTTCGTCGGCGTCCACCAAGTTTGAGGAAGCCCGGCGCTACGCCACCAAGGATAATACGACGACGCCCATGATACTCGAGATCACGCAGGGCCTCATCGATCGCGGCGCGGACCTCAAGTGGCTCTCGCAGTACCCTCACGAGGCCGAGGTGCTCTTCCCACCTCTGACCGGACTCGAGTTCCTCAAGTTTCGTGTCGACGAGTACGGGCTGCTCATTTGGACGGTGCGCCCCTCTGTCAACTTGCACTCGCTCACGATCGAGAAGGTCATCGCGAAGATGAAGACATCGCACTTGCAGCTGCTCGATCTACTCACCGAGGGGCTACGCTTCGCGGGGGTGCCTGGCCCGGCGCTCCAGCCGCTGACGAACCTCAAGGTCACTGCCGAGGGGCGAGATCCCGAGTACTACAACTCTACGGAGAAATACCTCGACGTGACGAACACGGCTATCGAGACGCAGACCGCTGTCTTCGAGAGCCTCTTGAAGCAATCCCACGAGAGCGGAGAGATTCCTACCATGGATGCAAACAACATTCTCGCGACGGCTGAGCTGGCTGCCCGTGCGGGGCAGCACCAGACGGCGATTCAGCTGCTGCTCCGCCGCCAGGTGCTGCTCCGCCGCCAGCAGAAGCTCCCGAGTGAAGATACCCCTGCGTCGCTCAAGCGCATCGCCAAGGAGATCCTCGACGGCGGGTGCGTGAAGCCGTGGCCCGCGACGCTTGTCGAGCTAGCCAGTGAGAGGACCGAGGAGCTCTCCCTGAAGGACTTTAAGGAGCTCCTTTCATCATCGTCGAAGCAAGAAACCCCCTTCTCCAAGGGCGCGCTCGTGCGCGTGTTTTTGCGAGATACGTGGATGAATGCGAGCATTCATTGCAAGAAAGAAAAGCCCGACCGAGAGTCCTTCGACGATGAAACTGCCGCTGATAAGTGGAGCAGAGAATGCCATGAGTTTATCGAGAAGAGACGGAAGGAGGCAGCGGAGGCCAATCTGAAGGAGGCGAAAGCGAAAGCGAAAGCGGAGCAGTTGGTGGCGGCGGAGCAGGTGGCGCCACCCAACGAGCTCATCGCAGCTCGAAAGGCCTCGGAGGCGGCCACGAAGGCGGCGGATAAAGCCTCGAAGGAGGCCACGAAGGCGGCGGAAAAGGCCAAGCCGGCCAAGGCGGCAGACGATTATTACTTTGACGGGGAAAAGTACTCCGGAGTCATGTACGAGGTCGAGGGCCGTCTGGGAGACGGCGAGGTCGAGAAGAAAGTGAAGGAAATGCACGAGGAGGACGTGATCGCTCTGTGCCAGAGTGGTCTTCCTCTCGTGCTGTGCGTGGCGGCCCAAGAGGGCGAGCCGCGCGTGGTCGACGCCCTTCTCGAAGCCAAGGTCAGCCCATACGCCACCGACAAGAACGGCTCGACCGCGCTGATCCGCATCTGCTCCCAGCCGAACGCCACCGACAAGAACGGCTCGACCGCGCTGATCCGCATCTGCTCCCAGCCGAAGAAAAATATCCGAAAGGAACACTATGAGTGCATCGAACTGCTCTTGAACGCGACTTGTAAGCAATTCTTTCACGTCCGCAACCTGCAGCGCCAGAATGCCTACGACCTCGCCACTCACAACAAGCAGTGCGAGACTTTGCGCCTCATGTCCCCGTCTTCTTACCCTTGCATGCTGTTGGGTACAAAAGAGGATCGCGAGAAGGACGAGCGTAAGTTCAAGAAGCGTGACTATTGGGCGCACGATGAGACTTGGGCATCGGGTATGTCGACGCTGATGGTGACGTTGCGCTTCGCCCCCAAGGAGACTGTCGAGAATTGCGTGAGGAAATTGCTCGCTGCAAGGGCAGATGAGAGCGATGATGAGCGCCTCACACGGCTGAAGCCATTGGTCAACTTCCCACATCCCAAGGGCGGCTCGACGGCTCTGCACATGGCCTTGGTTTCAGAGGACCTTCCCGAAGTGGTTGAGCTTCTCCTCGAGGCAGGGGCTGATGTGGACGCAAAGGAGGAGGCCGAGGGCAAACTGCGCACGCCGCTGCTGCAGGCGGCTCAGGCGGGGCATGTGAAGGCGGCCAAGAAACTCATCAAGTATAAGGCCGACCCATTCTTCGAAAGGGATACACGCTCGACCCTCATGTACGCTGATTGCCACTGATGACCTATGATGACCTCGGTTGACCTCGGATGGCCTTCGATGACCTCTGATGACCTCTGATGACCTCTGGCTGTCTCCATCATCAGGTACGCGGCGCAGTACGGCAACAAAGACGTGGCTGAGGTGCTGCTCGAGGCGGCGGGCGACTGGAAAGGGACTGACTGGAAAGGGTCGGAAAGGTTTTCCAGAGAGCGACTGGAAAGGGACATATTGAGAAAGGAGCTGCTCAATATGAAGGCGAGTAACCGCGATGGGGGAGATCCGGATTCGGCCCTGACCTTTGCTTCGCGCTACGGGCACGTGGAAGTTGCGCAGCTGCTTCTGAATAACGGCTTCGACGTGGACTACGAGCTAAATCCGGAGGGATTCTATACCTCACTCCACCGCGCGTGCGCCAACGGGCACGTTGAAGTTGCGCAGCTGCTGTTGAGACACTTTTCCGATCGTGGGCTTGGAAAGTATCTAAACCAAAAAACTCCATCAAAAGGCAATGACGGAGCGCCATCAAAAGGCAATGACGGAGCGATGACCTCGCTGATGTGGGCTGCCAAAAATGGTTACACTCACATGGTGAACTTCTTCTGATGACCTCTGACGACCTCTTGATTACCTCTGATGACCACTGATTACCTCTGATGACGTCTGGTGACCACTGTTGACCTCTGATGACCTCTGATGACCACTGATGACCTCTGATGACCACTGATGACCACTGATGACCACTGATGACCTCTGATGGCCTTCATCCTCAGGTGAGGACTCTCCTCATGGAACCCGACGTCAACCTCGACGTGGTGAACAACCGTGAGCAGGATGCGCTATGGCTCGCTTCAGCCAAGGGGCACATTGACATCGTCAAGGTACTCATCGAAAAGCTTCGGCGCAGTGGGAAGCTTAAGCAGAGGATTGGCGTGAAGGCCAAATTAACCCAAGCAGGGGCAGCGATGTTATCTTGTACACCGCTCGAGGCGGCCGAATATTATGGCCATGATGCGGTTGTGCGCGTGCTGCGTCACGCCACGCAAACCATCACTCGGATCGAGCTCTAGCGCGCACCTGTCGGGAAAGAAAGGAGCTTTGTTATTACGACGAGCTCTAGACGAGCACGAGGTTTTAGGCCTGGGTACGGGCTATGTTACTGCACGCGACGGTGGAGTGGAGTGTTGTGGCCGTTGTGAGTTATACAAATATTAACCATCTCGAGAACGTGCACAGCGATAAACCGTAGTATCAAGTATTTGTACTTGTACTAGTAATGCTCCCGTCCTATTGCGCGGACTGGGCCACTGTATTGGCACCGGCCACCGCTAAGGCTGCAGCCTCAGTCACGAATCAGTGGCGACGACACTGTATTACAGCAACGAGACAAACCCGAAGCCGATCTCCCCAGGGCGTTCTTGTAAAATGATCTGTAGCCGTAGCATGACTCGTCTCTCATCCGCACCCCTGCCCGCACACGCAGCACCGCTTTACAGGCAAGAAGGACACCTCGTGGACATCATGCCGTCCACTTCGCCTCGGTCACCTGCTTCTTCGCGCCGGCTGGGCCCTTCATCTCCGTCTTGAGCGTCACTTGGAAGCCGAGCTGAAGCTCGTACGTGTCGAGCCATTGCAGCGTGTTCATAGAGACGAGTTGCTTGTCCGCGCCAAAGTCGCGCGTGGCAATCGTGGCACCCAAGGCGCTCTCGGCAACGAGGTGAATCTCGGGCATGGCCACCTTCTTCGTCTTCGGCCTCCCCTTCTGCCGCCACGCCTGCAGGATCGGCCTCCATGGCACCCAGTACGCATGCTGGATCTCGATCCCATCCACTTGGATCTCTTCGGTCGCGCAGCGCAGCGCAAACACGGAGAAGTTGTCGTTGATCCGATGGTCGCGTGCACACTGCTGCTGCCAGCCGCCCAGGTAACGCATACCATCCCAGCTACGATCCACCTTGCACGCCACCTCCTCGAACAGCTCGCGCTCGAGCGCATCGATCTTGGACTCGCCTGCGCAATCAGACGCAATCAGACGCGATCAGACGCGATCAGACGCAATCAGACGCGATCAGACGCAATCAGACGCGATCAGATGCGATCAGACGCCATCAGACGCAATAAGAAACGATCAGACGCAATCAGAGCGCATCGATCTTGGACTCGCCTTCGTTGACGGCGCCGCCGGGAGTGGACCACGCGCCGCGCTCCCACACCATGAGCAGCTTGGACTCATCGCGTGAGAAGACGAGGCCGGAGACTCCCTCAATGCTCGTCGAGTAGCTGGGCACCTGTGGGGAAGGAAGGACGCCGTGGTGAGCACATGCATGCAAGGCAGGGGTGCTCGTCGAGAAGCTGGGCACCTTGTCCGGAATGCTCGTCGAGGGCCAGCAGTAATAGACGAGCTCCGCCGTGTACAGGTCCGCCTCGCTCACTGCACGGGACGACAACGATAAATCCGCACCGGTGACGTCGCCCGACGCGTCAGTCTCCTCCGTGGCCATCGGCGTCATGCCGTGGCCCGGCGGACGGTAGTGATGGAATCGGAAGCCGTGATCTGCAAGCCACGCAAAGTCGACAGCCTGCATCGAGCGCACCGAGATTGCGCAGTACACGGCGCCCGGTACCTTCTTCTTCACCTCCTCCTCGAGAGCAACTTCAATGTACAGCTTGAGGTGGTTCCAGAGCACGCTCCAGTGCACGCGGCGCACGCAGCCCACCCGGAGCCAAACAGAGTTGTACGGGCCGAACTGCACCACCACGCCATGCTCGACGATCAGCGGGCCGACCGGCGTCTTGAGCTCGGCAATCTCGACCTCATTAGGGCGATGAGGCACGATCTGGCCGCCGTACGCGCCCTTATGGTCCCACTCGAGCCGCTTCAAGTCTTCGTTCGCGATGCGCACACGCAACGCGGCCATCGGGGTGTGCTCGGGCGGTGGAGCAGCCTTCTTCACCATGGTCTCGAGCTTAATGGACCCTTGGCGTGTGACATTCGACCTCTTGAGCAGCTTGCCGATCGTTTCGAACAGTTTCATCCCAGTCTCGTTTCCCGCCTTTTTATACGCCTCGATGCGATTAGAGGCGATGCGCTCTGCCTCCGTGATCTGGCCGCGTGCCTCCTTCCAACCCACCAGCGCGCGCACCACCTGCAGATGCCCTTGCTCAATCGCAAGCAGCAACGCATCCTTGTGCACTGGAGCGACGTCTGACATCCTGACGTCGCCGCCGCTGCCTTGGGCGGCGGAGAACGGTTGAGGATGGGCGTTCGGCGTGGCTGAGACCGATTGAGGGTGCGCATGATACAGCGCGCGTACAACCGCATCATGCCCAGAGTATGCGGCTGCCATGAGCGCAGTATACTTCTCCTCCAGCGAGCCTGAGCCTGAGCCTGCAACCGTCTTTTCGATCTTCGGAGTCTCGCCCTTAAAGTGGAGTGTACTGGCCGCCACGCCGATCTTCTGCCTCCAGCCCTTCCCACTGCGCCGAAGCTTTTCGAGGAGTACCTTGACGATGTCAATGTGCCCCTTGGCTGAAGCGATCCAGAGCGCGTTCTGGTTCTCTTTGTTCACGACGTCGAGGTTGATGGCGTCGTAGGTTAGAAGCATCCTCACCATGTGAGTGTATCCATTTTTCGCAGCCAACATGAGCGAGGTTTCGTTATTCCGATCCCTTTGGTTGAGATGTTTAGGACTGTGGCTCAACAGCAGCTGCGCGGCTTCGACGTGACCGTTGGCGCACGCGCGGTGGAGCGAGGTGTATGATTGTTCCGGCTCCAGCTCGTACTTCACGTCGATGTTGGCACGCAGCAGCATGTCGCACGTGCTCTTGTGCCCGTAGCGCATCGCTAGGCACAGGGCCGACTCTTCGAGTTGTCCCTTGCGGCTAGTCCTCATATTGAGAAGCTCCATTTTGCGCGCCGGGCCATGGAGCTCCTCCGCCTTCTTAAGCATTTCTTCGGCCACGCGCGTGTTGCCGTACTGCGTCGCGTACCTGATGATGGAGGCAACCAAAGGTCATCAGAGGTCCTCAGAGGTAATCAAAGGCCATCAAAGGTGATCCGATCCGAGGTCATCAGAGGTTATCACAGGTCATCCGAGGTCAACAGCGGCAACCAGCGTACGTGAGGATCGAGCGATCTCTTTTGTAGAACAGGTCGGCCTTATACTTGATGAGCACCTTGGCCGCCTCCACATGCCCCGCCTGCGCCGCCTGCAGCAGCGGCGTGCGTCCATCGCCCTTGGTGATCGAAGAGTTGTCCTTGGCGTGCTTCGCGTTCACATCAGCCCCTTCCTTGAGGAGAAGCTCAACCACTTCGGGAAGGTCCTCTGTAACCAAGGCCATGTGCAGAGCCATCGAGCCGCCCTTCGGATGTTTGAAGTTGACGTCTGCCCTCGCACCGAGCAATGCCTTCACGCGACTCGCGAGCACATCCTTGGGGGCGAAGCGCAGCGTAACCATCAGCGTCGACATACCCGATGCCCAAGTCTCATCGTGCGCCCAATCGTGCCATTCGCCACGATCCTTGAACTTACGCTCGTCCTTCTTGCGATCCTCTTTTGTTCCCAACAGCATGCAAGGGTAAGAAGAAGTCTTCATATAGTAAAGAGTCTTGCACTGCTTGTTGCGAGTGGCGAGGTCGAAGGCATTCTGGCGCTGCAGGTTGCGGACGTGATAGAATTGTTCGGCAGTTGCGTCCAAGAGCAGCTGGATGCACTCATAGTGTCCCTTGTGGATCTTTTTTTCCTGCTGGGAGCAGATGCGGATCAGCGCGGTCGAGCCGTTCTTGTCGGTGGCGTATGGGCTGACCTTGGCTTTGAGAAGGGTCTTGACGACAAGCGGAACGCCCTCTTGGGCCGCCATGCACAGCACGAGAGGAAGACCACTGTGGCACAGAGCGATCACCTCCTCCTCGTGCTTCTCCTCGACCTCGTCGCCTACCAGATGGCCCTCGACCTCGTACATATCTCCGGTGTACGTGGTTCCGTCAAAGTAATAATCGTCTGCCGCCTTGGCCGGCTTGGCCTTTTCCGCCGCCTTCGTGGCCTCCTTCGAGGCCTCATCCGCCGCCTTCGTGGCATCCTCCGAGGCCTTTCGAGCTGCGATGAGCTCGTTGGGTGGCGCCAGCTGCTCCGCCGCCGCCAGCTGCTCCGCTTTCGCTTTCGCTTTCGCCTCCTTCAGTTTGGCCTCCTCAGCCTCCTTCTGTCTCTGATCGATAAACGCACGGCATTCTCTGCTCCACTTGTTAGCGGCAGTTCCATCGTTGAAGGACATTCGGTCGGGCTTTTCTTTCTTGCAATGAATGCGCGCATTCATCCACGTCTCTCTCACAAGCACGCGCACGGGCGCACCCTTGGAGAAAGGGTTTTTTCCTTCGACCTCCTGCTTCTTTAATGCATCTCCAACGAGCTCCATGAAGTCCTCGATCGGTAGCACCTTGTCGTTGAGGCCCTCGGTCCCTCTGGCTAGCTCGACAAGCGTCGCGGGCCATGGCTCCATGCACCCGCGCTCGAGGATCTCCTCGGCGATGTACTTGAGCGACACAGAGGTATCTTCACTCGGGAGCTTCTGCTGGCGGCGGAGCTTCTGCTGGCGGCGCAGCAGCAGCTCGATCGCCGTCTGGTGCTGCCCCGCTCGAGCAGCCAGCTCAGCCGTCGCGAAAATGTTGTTCTCGTCCCCGCTGCTCTTCCACTGGCCGATGACGAACGATGCTCTCCTGGAGCGCGCCGGCGGCGATGGTGACAGCGGCGTGGCAAGCATGCCCGGTAGGCCGTCTGTAACGTCTGTCATTTGAACCTGCAGCGCGAGAGGATTGGGAGCGTCATCAATGGCAATCAAAGGCAATCCGATGCAATCAGCGGCACGCACGTCTCCGCTCTCGTGGAATTGCTTCAAGAGGCTCTCGAAGACAGCGGTCTGCGTCTCGATAGCCGTGTTTGTCACGTCGAGGTAGTTCCCCGTAGAGTTGTAGTACTCGGGATCTCGCCCCTCGGCAGTGACCTTGAGGTTCGTCAGCGGCTGGAGCGCCGGGCCAGGCACCCCCGCGAAGCGTAGCCCCTCGGTGAGTAGATCGAGCAGCTGCAAGTGCGATGTCTTCATCTTCGCGATGACCTTCTCGATCGTGAGCGAGTGCAAGTTGACAGAGGGGCGCACCGTCACAATGAGCAGCCGTTCCTCGACACGAAAGTTGAGGAACTCGAGTCCGGTCAGAGGAGGGAAGAGCACCTCGGCCTCGTGAGGGTACTGCGAGAGCCACTCGAGGTCCGCGCCACGGTCGATGAGGCCCTGCGTGATCTCGAGCATCACGGGCGTCGTCGCCTTATCCTTGGTGGCGTAGCGCAAGGCCTCGTCACGCTTGGTGGACGCCGATGAAAAGCCGTACTCGATGCCGCCACGTGCATTATCCATCCCCTTGTTGAGCATTTTCTTGGGCATCGTGCGACGCGCGATGCCGCGGTAGACCATCTGAACTTTCGCGAGCTTCCCCAGCTTGAGCACCGCCGAGTTGATCACGTGCAGCGTCGTCGTGTACAGGTTGCCAAACGTGTTGCCCGTGATACTCACATCATCGAGATTCATCGCCCGATTCTTTTGAACGGCGGTCGACGGGCTCTTCTTCTGAGCTGCCTCCTTCTCGCGCGCCTTCTTCTCATCCTTAGCTTGCTGCTGCTTCAGCTTCTTAGAGAGCTCTTCGGACGAATGCCGCTGCTGCTCGTCGCTCTCGCCGCGCAGCGTGCCGATCACGCGCAGCACGTCGTTGTACTTGGAGTACATCGGGCCGGTGTACAGGCGTGCCGCGATGAGCTCCTCCTCGATCAGCGGGTCGAGGTCCTTCTCACGCAGCTGCGCGTTGATCTCGTTCATCTTGGCCTCGTACTCGCCGAGCGGCATGATTTGACGCCTCGCGTCGCGCGCGCCTTGAATCTTCTCGTCTGCGTCGTCCGCACCGTCCTCACTCTCCTTGCCGAGCGGCACGCCGTGGATTTTCTGCTCGGAGGGCCATTGGGGCCCATCGCCGAGCTTGTGGATCGAGCCGTTGGAAATCTCGCTGCGAACAAGGAGGCCACACAGAGGCACGCAGGGAGATCACTCGGAGATCGGATGAGGGAGGCACGCAGGGAGATCACACCACACGGAGATCTGACGAACCTGAGCTCCTCAAGCTTTTCCTGGGTCGGGTCGACGACGAACCAGTACTCGAGCTCAGACGTGGTGTGCGTGTAGTAGTTGGGCACGCGGAAGATCGCCGTCGCGTCCGCCGACTTGCAATGCTCGTTCTCCATCGCCTCGCGCAAGTTGGGGTTCGGGGGGCCAAGGAACCCATCCAGACCCTCGTAGAAGGTCGAGATCTCGCCAAACTTGAGCGAGCCCTCGCCGTCCTCGAAGAATTTGGAGGCAGCGGGCGTGCCCGCCTCGTCCGCCTCCTCTGCATCGGCCGTCTCCCCGTTGAGTTTCTTCGCTGCTTTGTAGATTGCCTGCGCAATCTCCTCCAGAACGTTCGATTCTGGGGTTTGGAGGAGCTTCAGGATCATCTCATGCGAGTCGTAATCGCCGAGCTGCCTGATGAACTCCTGCTCGATCGACCCGCCCAGCTCGCTGCGGTCCTCGCGCAGCGGCGCAAGGCACGCGTCGCACACGATCTCGTCGATCGATTTTGGCGTGTTGATCGACTTGATCCACGCGTTCATGGTCCAGGTGAGATTCCCATCTTCGGAGGGTGCGGTGCTGGGCGTTGGGCTCGGCGAGCGCAGTTGAAAATCCGGTGACGAGAGCGCGCGTTGCTGCGTCGCCAACTTTGCAGTGCTCACGATTCGGCGAAGCTCGAGATCGTGGCCCTGGGGTCTCTCGTCCACACCGTGGACCATTGGGCTGATCAATGAGACGTCGATTCCCTCGGACTCGAGCAGCTTCTGGCCGACTATCGCTGCCGGCGCCCCCGAGTACTTCATGCCGATCACATCGTCGAGGGCGGCGCCAATCTTTCTCTCTAGGTCGGGCTGATTTTCGCTGAAGAATGCATTCATCTCTTCCTCCGATCGCCTCTCAGGGGGGTTCAGTACGAGGCCACGGAGCAAGGGCGACTTGATGGCCGCCAACTCTTGAAAAGACATGTTCGGCTTCTAAAAATTCCGAGCGAAGCGACGACGCGCGGAGACCTTCGCGTTACTGAGTACTCACACTCGTTAGTTCACACTGCAAGTTCGAACTCGATGCCTTCTCGAGCCTAAAGACCCACGAAACGACCGAAACGCTCCGAGGCCAGCTGGTGATACTTGGTTGTTCACAGGATCTTTTTTGGTTTGTTGAGTTTTGTTTTGCATGCGGTTTTCGTGTTCATAACGGATCGAAATGGCGTACGTTGCCGAGGACGGCGACGCGCGGCGTGGCACCGTGAGCCAAGTGGCTCAGCTGAACTTTGACCCGCCCGCGGCGTCTCGCCGTTGCAACGCCACGATCGTGATGATGGACGACCGTCGTCACGTGCCACTCTCAAACAATAGCAACTTTAGCAAGGACATCGGATACTTTCACAAGGCGATGATGCTCAATCTCCTGTATGCGCAGCGCCACGGCATGTCCTTCTTGATTGTGCGGCCCACGGCGGCCATGGAGGACTCGTGGCTCGACGGCGGCGCTTCGGGGCTCTGCCCCGCCTGGTGCCGCGTGAAGATCCTCGCTTCGCTCGTTGCATCGCGCCTGGCCGCCCACGGGTGCCACTGGGTGCTGTACATCGACAGCGACGCGTACATCCGCGAGCAGCACGTGGATTTTTTGGAGCGCCTCGACACGCCAGCGAATCGCGACGTGCACTTCGCCTTTGCCCGCGAAGAGCTGCCCGCCGGCGGCTTTCGATCGCCCCGAAAGCGCTCCCACGGGGTACGCGTGCCGTCGCTCAACGCCGGCGTGCTCTTCGTGAGGGCGAGCGCGTGGTCTGCGCGCCTGCTCGCGGTCTGGATGCGCGCGGCGCAGCTGCCCGTGTGCGCGCCCTTTCGTCAGCAGTGGCCGTGCGAGCAGCAGTGCCTCCACGAGCTCCTGCGCAATCGCACGTTACTCCCAGAGGGTTGGCGCACGCGCATCGCAAGCGCCCCGATGCAGCTGTTCAACTCGCCCCATGGCCAGTTCATCCGGCACGTGTGGGGCGGGCCGGGCGTCGAGCTGCGCCGCCGCGCCTTTGACGACGAGCTTCGAGTCCAGGGCGTGTGGCGCTGGAAGCAGATGCATGCGCTCGTCGAGAGCGCAAAGCGACAGTGGATCGACAGGCCGTGTTGACCGCGCATGTGACCGCGTCAGTGTTTACGGACGCTCGATGCAGAGCACGATTGAAAGGACTCAAGATTGAGAACCACCGAGGACGAGCCACCGAGAAGCCAGGAGAGAGAAGGTTCGTTTATATGAGCTACAGTAAACCCCGTGTCCCCAGACACCTGAAGATTACACCCCGTTGCATCACCCAAAGCTGGACGAAGTTTGCATGCATTTTTCAGAAACGGGTGCGTTTCTCACCAGCGGTTTTTGCCCCGTCTTGCAAAGGCACATCCTCGGGTCATGAAGCCGCCCGTAATCCGACAAATCCTTCTTGGTCTCCTCCTCGTCTCGCTCCCGACCGTCTTGCGCGGCTTCGGTTCCCTGCAATACCTGCACCGGCCCGCGGAGGGCAACGTGTTCGACGGCCTGCATGGCTCAAACCACAACCAGCAAGGTCAGATCTACTCGACCATGCACCCAACATCGACGACGAACGTGCACTCGTTCACCAACATTAACGTGCGCGCGCGCGCGCTCAAACACTCCTAACCCACTGAGAAACATTCCGCGACGCGCCGTGTGGCTTGATCTCTCTGCTCACACTTCGAGGCCACCACACGCGTGTGTGTCTGTGCGCAGACTCCCGAAGTGATCGATCCGGGCGATAAGTACGGCATGCGTGAATACGTGTCTGACACGAGCGCGATGATGCGCGGCGACTTCCTGCACCCCGAGCCCCCCTCTCCGCCGCCCAGGCCGCCCCACACGCCACCTCGGCCTGAGTGTGCCTACGAGGTCTTCCAGTACGGCATCTGCACTGGGTGCCGCGGCTACTCGTGCTATGACTGCTGCGAGTACATCACGTCCTATGAGATCCGCTCGGTCCATGCGCCGCCCTCGCCGCCGCCGCCCTCGCTGCCGCCCTCGCCGCCGCCCTCGCCGCCGCCGCCCTCGCCGCCGCCCTCGCCGCCGCCGCCCTCGCCACCGCCGCCGCTCCAGCCCGGTGCCGAGTACCGGCCCGTGCTGAGCCTGGCGCTCACCTTCGCGGGCAACACTGAGGACTTTGATGCCGCAGCCATGGCCAACTTCCGGACGAGCCTGGCGCAGCTGCTCGGCGTCCCTGTGTCCAGCGTCCTCCTGCAGGTGCGCTCTGGCAGCATTGTGATCGACGTCCGCGTCTTCATGACCCTGCCACCAGCGAGCAGCTTGCTCACCGCCGCATCGCTTTCCAGCGCTCTTGGGGTGACGATCACTGACGTCGGCTGGACCTACGAGATCCTCGAGATCGAGGCGCCATCGCCTCCGCCGCCCTCACCGCCGCCTCCTTCGCCGCCACCCTCGCCGCCACCGCCCTCGCCGCCACCGTCGCCGCCACCCTCGCCACCCCCTTCCCCGCCGCCACCGTCACCCCCACCCTCACCCCCACCCTCGCCACCTCCCTCACCTCCACCCTCACCACCGCCACCTTCACCACCCCCGCCATCACCGCCACCATCTCCTCCGCCCTCACCACCTCCGCCCTCACCACCCCCGCCCTCCCCTCCGCCCTCACCACCGCCGCCATCACCGCCGCCATCACCTCCGCCCTCGCCGCCCCCGCCCTCGCCGCCCCCGCCCTCGATGCCGCCCACGCAAATGGTGCGCGCGCTCGCGCTCCTCTACGAGTCCACGGGCGGCAACGCGTGGCGCAACAACCTCAAATGGCTGTCCGGCGAGCCGTGCGTCGACGGCTGGTTTGGCGTGCACTGCTGCCCCCAGGCGCTGCCTGTCCTACGCGGGGACGACGAGTGCACCGCCGATGGCGGCGGAGCCACCGGCGTGCTCACGACGCAGGGCAGCGCCGCCTGCCACTCGGGCTCCGTAACGGGCACCGCGCTCGACCTCGCCACCTGCGTCGTCGTCAAGGTGCTGCTCCCGTCCAACAACCTGATCGGCTCACTCGACGGCGCGCTCTGCGAGCTGCCCTTCCTGCAGCACCTCGACCTCTCGGGCAACGCGCTCACGGGCAGCCTTCCCTCCGCCGCCGACTGCTTGCCGCGCCTCACCTACCTCGACCTGACGCAGACGCGCTCGTGGGACGACGAGGGCGGCGTCTCCGGCCCCGTGCCCGAGTGGCTCCTCGACCGCCTCGACTTTCTGGCGCCGCTGCGCCTGGCCAACAACGCCTTTGACGATCCGACGACCGCCGAGTCCGCCGTCGCGATCAGCCGGCTCTGGCCGCGCTGCTCGACACTCGGCGCGGAGCAGTGCTCGGGCGTCCCGCCGATTGGCTGCAGCGCCTTCAACCGCCAGGGCCAGCGCTACGAGGTGGAGCTCAACGGCCTCGGATGCGTGCGCTGCCCGACGTCGCTCGAGATCTTCGGCCTCGCCGGCGCCGTTGCGGGCGTCGTGCTGCTCTTCGCGCTGCTCGTGGCCGCGTACACGCGCTTGGTGCGCAAGTACCCCGAGTACGCTAAGACCCACGTCGCCTCAATCATGATCCTCGTGGGCCACCTGCAGACGCTCACCATCATCGGCCGCTTGCAGCTTGGCTGGCCGCTCGTCATCCAGGAGATCCTCGCGAGCATCAACCTGCCGCTCATTAGCTACATCCCGTTGCCGTGCATCCTGACCGACCCGGTGCTCAAGGCGCTGCTAAGCTACGCGGAGACCGCCGTCGTGCTGCTGCTGCTCGTGGGCGCTTGGCTTGTCGCGTGGCGCCGGCGCAAGGCTGCGACCCACGCGGCGCTCAAGCGAGAAGAGGCCCAGAAAGCTCTTGAGGCGGGAACGGCGGATGCACCCAAGGCAAAGGCGAAGGTGCCGGCGAAGGCGCTGCTCAGGACGGCGCTGCTCAGGGCGGTGGGACGGTGCTGGTCGGTGGCGCAGGAGGTCGCCGCCGATGCCGACAAGGCGAAGGCCGCTGCCGACAAGGCGAAGGCCGCTGCCGACAAGGCCAACACCGCCGCCGACGACGCCAGATACTTTCTGTGCGTGCTCTTTAGCCTGCTCTTCACTGTCGGCCTCCGTGTGAGCGCGTCACTCTTCATGCGCTACGACGAGGACCAGACTCGGCTGATCATCGCCCGCCTCGTGGCGTCGCTCCTTCCGCTCTTCCTGCTCTTCCTGCTCCGGCGCTTCCACTGGCTGCTGCGCGAGGCCCGGGGGGCGGCGGAGAAAGCGGCGGCGGCGGCGGCGGCGGCGGCGGTGGCGAGCCGTATCGGGATGGGTGAATACGTTCTCGTGAATGGCAGGCCTGGCAGGATAACGACCGACGATGGGACCGGTAACCCTTACAAGGTCACCTTTGACAACGGGGAGGTGAGCGGATGGCTCGACCCCCGTGATGTGACTCAGGATGCGACTCGGGCTACGAAGCTCTGGCTCTTCCTGCTCTTTCGCTTCCGCCGGCTGCTGGGCGAGGCTCAGGTGACGGCGGAGAACGCGGCTGCAGCAAAAGCAAAGGTGGCGGCGGCGGAGGCCGCGGCCAAAGATGTGACTCAGGCTGCAGCACCGAAACCCACCGGCCGCTTCAGGATGGGTGATTACGTGATGGTCAACGGCAGGCGCGGCAAGATCGCATCCGACAACAGGACTAGTAACCCGTACAAGGTCACCTTTGACAACGGGGAGGTGAGCGGATGGCTCTACCCCCACGACGTGACTCGGGATGTGACTCGGGCTGCGGACGCAGCGAGGGCGGCGTGGGCGGCGAGGGCGGAGGCGGTGCGCTTGCAGAAAGAGGCGCGCCGCGCGGCCGAGGCGGTGCGCTACCTGACCGAGCGGTACAGGAGCGACAACGGCATGGGAGGCGCGCGGTGGCCGCTCCGCTCGCAGTGGCAGCTCGTCGTGTGGGCGCGGCAGGGGCTCCTCTTCCTCGTGTCCTTCTTCATGGACTTTGTGCTGTGGTTCTCGCCGTACGAGGCGCACCGGACCGCACGCTACGTCTTTGCCGCGCTCGCGATCGCGGTCCTTGGCGGCTTCTGGTCCCTGCAGGCCCGTCGTCAGCCGTACACGATGCGTCAGCAGCATTGGCTCGAGGCCTTCCTCTACGCCGTCGACATCCTCGCCATCGTCGGCGCTTGCGTGTACGGCGCACTCACGCACGACGGCGCGGTGCAGGACGGGCCCATGCGGCTGGCGCTCGAGCTGGGCCTTGGCGCGCTGCTCGGCGCCTCCATGCTCGTTGCAGTGCTGGTCGTCGGCGTCGACATCGCGCGCGAGCGCCAGTTAATTCGAAAAGCGTTGATTGACGGGATCGGGATCCAGTTAATTGACGAGCCGATCGTGGCCGCCATCCGAGACGGTGCAGTGCGCTTGATCGACATTGACTGGCTGCTAGATTCGCGCTCGGATGGGCAACTGCCGCGCGTCACCAAGGTGGTGGCACGCCTCGCTTCCAACGAGCCGACGAGCGTTCTGACTCGACGGTTGGCGACGCACTGCGGAACCTCGTCCATCTGCATCACGGTGGAGGCGGCCTCTGCAGCCTCGGTCACCTCGCCCCCCCCCTCGCCGCCTCCCTCTCCTCCGGAGGTGGCTGCCCTGGCCGAGGTGCAGCTTGAGAATTGGTCTTCCCTTGGGCATGTGACGCCCAAGAGTACAGTTGTCGTCACCTTCCATCTCAGCACGTTTGAAGAGGCCGCCACGCTCACCGCAGCTGACCTGCGCCACAAGGCCGAGACGGTTCGCGACAGGCTGGCTCAGCTCCCTGAGCTCGAGAGAGTTGAAATTGTCACGGGAAAGCCCTTTCTGCCACACTGCCAGAACATGCCGCCCGAAGCCTTCCTGCCGCCTGTGCGCGCCGCGGACCTCTATGAGCGGCGGCGACGCGGCGTCAAGGTCGTCAGCTACTGCTGGCGTATCTCTGGCATGCCCGACCCCGATGGCTTCACCCTCGAAAAGATCCGCGGCTCCCTACAGGTGATGAAGCGCGGAGACGGCGACCTCGGTCTCTTCGTGGACTTTGCGTGCATCCCGCAGTTGTTTGCGTGGCCGTCGTGGTATGCCCCGGAGGCGATCATCGGGCGCTTAGGCGCCGAGGCGCGTCAGGGTCCGCCCACAGTGCTCAAGTTTGAGAGGGAGCGCGTCGCCACGGAGGACGAGGCGCAGGTTGGCGTCGACGAGCTCGTCTCCCTATGCGAGGGGAAAGAGTGGGAGCTGGCCTCCATTGCGGACTTTAAGAGCCTCGGCCTGAGCAAGCACGTCAGTGTGCTCTTCCACGGGCGTTACCATAACGGCGCGTACCGCTTCGACGAGGGAGCATCTGCCGAAGGCTACGTACGCTTCCGCACGGCTGACGACGCGAAAGCAGCACGTCAAGATCCCAAGCTCACGCGCATGTGCGGCGGCAAGGAGCCAAAGCTGATGGGCGAGCACGTCTTCGAGAATGAGCTCAAGTTCAAGCGCGCTTATTCCGTCATGGGCAGCCTCTACGCGTCCGCCACAGGCACCTGCGTGCTGCAGCTCACGGACCCGCCTGGCAAGCTCGGTCACGACGTTGTGCCGAGCGAGCTCGTCTCTGAGCGCACGGGGACCGTTTTCGTCGTTCAAGACGAGTCGCTCAAGGACAAGTCGCTCGAGGAGCTGCAGAAGTTGCTCGGCAACAGCGTGCTGGCCTGCGAGAAGAAGGGGTCGACGGGTGTGGTGGTGCGTGTCCTCGGCGAGAGGGCGGCGCGCGCCGTGCGCTCGCTGAACGAGCGCGGCTACCCGCTTCAAACGAGCGCGGCTACCCGCTTCGTCGCAAGGATCACGTGCTACGTACGCTCGCTTCGTCGCAAGGATCGCGTGGTGTACCCAATGTACAACTTGCGGCCGTACGGCTCGCGCGGGTGGCCGACCTTTGAGGCGTCCGCCGCCTCGATTGTGCTCGCGCACCTCAAGAAGCTCAAGCGACTGCCGAAAAAGGCGCTGACGGACAAGCAAAAGCAGCTCCTCGATTGCGGTCCCAAGCTCATCAATATCGACGTGATCGACGCCCCGCGTGTGATGGAGGTGGTCGCGCAGTCGCCGGGGCGCCTCCTCCGCGAGTGCAAGAAGCTGCTGCTCTCCAAGCGGATCTTTTTCAACGGGAATGGCGACAGGAAGGATCTCGTCCAGCTGCTCTTGGACTTTGAGGACTCGATCGCGGTTGAGGTTGACCAGAAGCGCGCCAAGCACCTCAAGCTCACGACGGAGGACCTCGTGCGCGCGCGCAGGTCGCGAGAGCAGCGCCACACCGTCAACGAGGAGCTGATGCCCACCCAACACGTGTCCGTGCCGACGCGCACCATCCACGTCGTCTCGGTGGAACTCGAACGGCCTGGCTCAGGGAAGATACGGATATAGACTATCTCCGTCCGATATAAGGACGATCTCTCGGAAGGGGAAGCGGGCGCGCAGAGGCCGTTGTGCACACAGGTCAAAAGGTGGCCGGGCATAATCATGTCGTGTTGCTACATGCCGAGGCGCAGGGCCAAGCGCCAAGGGTCCTGTTAATCCTGTGTTCGGTTGCGGCCCCAGGTTGGCGTCAGGTTTCATTCGATTGCGTCGTCGTAAGTATAGAGCATCTCTTACGTTGAGCCGTCGCTTGGAGACCCTGACGGACCGACGGTCGTCTTGTCCGCTAGCATTCTCTTCGAACAAGCATCAAAGCCTATCGAACGCACCAACGCTACGTGATCCCCTTTCAAGGGCCTGATCCCCACGCCCCACGGCGATCGCGCGCCTCCACGACGGTCCTCGCTATTACACCCTCCTCAACGCTCAAGCGCCTCGAGGACGCAGGACAACACGCCACAATTCTCGGCCGGCCGGACGAGGACGGCATGTCACATCTCTCGGCCGGCCTGCTGGCCGGGCCCCATTGCGCATTGGCACGGCATGGGCGAGGTGCTCTTCAAGGAGGCCTGGCGCACTCGAGCGAGGTGGGCTGCGAAGACTCTCGGCCCCGCCCTTGTCCACTTCGGACAGATGGCGGTCGGGCTCGAGAGCGGCGGCGAGGGGACGGCGACCGCGCTCCAAGTGTACTGTGACGCGCCCGCCCCGCCCTCGCGAACACGCTTCGCGCATGGCGCACCGCCATGTCGTCTCCCGAGGCACCCTGACCCTCCGCTCGTTGCCTTGGAATGAATGTGGTTGCCACCCAGTCTGTGGCACCCACCGGGCGAAAAAAGCGGCGTTCACTTGTGACGGATGGGTACGAAAGGCGACGCCTACGGAAGGCCGTTGAGAGGCAACGGGCGGCGATCGTGGAGGAAACGACCACCAGCACGCCCGCGGAGTGGCTGCGGATGCGTGTGTGGGTGGCATGGCGCATCGTACTAGCTCAGGGCAAAGGCAGGAGCGGTAGGCGGATATGTCACGGAGCGGGGCGGCATCACTTGCGTGAGCTGCTCTATGAGGCAGCCCTAGGAGTATGGCGAGAGTTCCCGGTTGCTCCTACCAGCTTGATGGATCTACGCTTCATGCAGCGGTGGGCGTGGCGGCGTTGGCTGCGAACGGGAGGTTGGGGAGAGTACAACCTCAATGTGCGCAGGCAGGCGCAACTTTCGCGCAATAGGGCGCTAGCTGTGCAACGGGAAGGCATGCGACGGTGGGCCTGCCTGGCCAACGGCCTGCGTTGGCAGATTTTCACGGAGGAGGTGGAGGAGCGGTTTGAGCTCGTACACGATGGTCTCCGGGCGATCTTAGAGGTCAAACAGACTCTGAGCGCGGGCGAATGGAGGACACTGGGCATCTGCAATCTCCGGATGGGGCACTTTGTGCGGGTCGGACAGGGGAACTGACAGGGGCCTGCTGCGCTCCTCTTCGGTCCGGAAAAAGTCGAGAAGCACCATACCCTTAGCAGTCAACCCGCGGAGGAGGTGGGGGACGTTGTGCACATTGAGATCGAGCCGCGTGTGGATCCTCAGCGAAGCAAACGGAGGAGGCAAGAGGTATCACGAAGTAGGCGGGACGCTAGGCAGCGCGTAGCAATGGCACCCGTGGTCGCAGGTCGGGAGGCCGACGATGGCTAGACGATGGCGGGCGCTGGGCAGTACGGCGCATCATAGCTGTGCGACGACGTGACGGGCGGCGTGGTCGCCCATTAGACGTTCTGGTCGAATGGGAGGGGGAGGATTCAGATGGAGACATGTGGGAAGAGTCATGGGTAAGCGTCTCGTACCTCTCCGCGGATCTGCGCGCCGATGCGAGGAGGCTGGAAGCCGAGCTCTTCGGTCCGCGTGCCGCACAGGCCGGACCGGCGAGTCGACGGGCCACTCGTCGCGTGGCGGCGCGGCAGCGACAAGAGCGGGAAAGAGACGTACAGCAATGGCGATCTCGGCTACGCGACCGTGCGCCCCCGCCCCCTATTGTTGACACCTCCGCTCTTGAGCCGCGGGCGAGCGTTGACTGATGACTTTCATCAGCACCAACACTCGGCTGCTGAACACCGTACACGCTCTGTATGCCTGGGTATCCCCCTCGCCACGTGTACGCTGCCTGTTGGCGTGTGTTACCGTACTTACTTACTTACTTACTTGTGACGGTGCGGTAATGTACAGCTGTACTCGAACGACAGACGAAACGACGCGACCCACCCACACGCACCGACGGCACAGGCTTTCACCCACGCACCCGCACACGCGCAGCCGCACAATATGCCGACGAGTATTGAATCTCGAAGCGCGCCCTAAGCGCGCCCATGTCCAAGACGAGAGGAGACGTGGACGGTCCACTGCCTGTGTGCCTCCAAGGCGCCCATGCTCACCGTCCAGATCAAATAGCGACCCGACCCCTCACGCGAGGTCTGATTGGACCATGCTATAGAAGCCGCGGTCTCCCTCCTCGAGAGCCGCCTCCCTTGCTGCCCGCCGCGCCTTCTCCTTCTTCACCCTGCTCACCGACTTGCCAATGTCCTCCGACAAGTGCGAGAGAGCATTTCCGGCATTGACGCGGCCGGCGAGTTCTGCAATGATGGCCGATTCTTTCGGGATCTCTGCTCGAGCAGCACTGAGCATCGTGCGCATGGCGTCCCTCGAAGTGTGGGGTTGCTCTGGCAGGTCTTCGCTGGGCTCCCTGTAGTGAGGCCGCGCGCTCTGCGACCCCGTCTTCTGCTGCAGCAGAAGCTTCGAAAGGTTCATCACCCCCCCCCGCTTTTTGCGCGGCAAAATCACCGGCCTCCGCGACCCCAAGGGCTCGGGCAGCGTGAAGCGAGGGCTCGTGATGAGATGACCGTTCGGCTTGGGCAAGGGCCCTGGCGCACGAGGCGACTGCAAAGGCGTGTCCATGGTGTGAAACGCTGTCTGCTCCGCCGCCTTGATGACGTCGGCGGCGAGCTTCTGATGAGGCGCGGGGCGCGGAGTGGCGAGGGGCGTGAGCGCCCTTCGTAGCGACTGGAGCGTCGCACTAGGCTCCTGCTGCTTAGGCCAGATGTCGAGGAAGACCTCGCGCTCCTCTTGGGCGTTCTGGAGCGGTGAACCTCCAGCTCGCCGCAGCTGCTCCTGATGTAATAGCCGCTCACGGGGCGACTGGCGCGGCTTGGAGAGGACGCTCTCCGGCGGGATCGTCGTCGACACCGCGTGCCACGGACGCCGCGACTGAAACTCCTTCGTATGTTCCTCGTGCAATTGGTGCTGGCGTTTCTCCCACGCGCCCCAGTGATCCCGCACCTGCTGCTTCCATCGGTAGTCGACCTTAGGCCCCAGGTCGAGCGGCGAGCTCTCGCCGATTGGCAGGACGGGCTTCGGAGGCTTGGGTTGCATCGACGGCGGCGCGTGTGGCCGAAACGTCAAGGGTCCGGGAAGCTCGTCCTCCAACTCTACTCGCGACTGATTGGCCTTTTTGGAATTGATCTTGGGTTCGGTCATAGGCAGCATGTGATGCAGCATATACTCGACGCGCGCCTCGGGCACTGTGGTGAAACCCTCGGTATTACGCCCATGCTCCGATTGCAGGTACTGCGCAATCGATGGGAAGTCAATGTACCCAAGTTTGTCACACAGCTGCGACACGGTAATCCGCTTCACATGGCGAAACGGTTTCTTCTTCTTCTTGTTGTTTGGCAGATCCTTATATTCAGGTCCCTTTTGGGGGGCGAGTGATTGATTCATCCAGATGTCCTTCTTTCCGCGCAGCAGCTTATCCAGCTCGCTAAACGTGATTTCGCCGGACCCATCGGTATCGAAGCTATCGAAGAGACCATCGACAACGTTCTTGTGCGCCATCGCGCCAAGCACACACATCGCCGCATAGAACTCTTCCTTTGAAACGGTGCCATTGCCATCTTCATCCCAGGAGCGGAAAAGGTCTTGGACCCTCCCCTTATTGACTGCGAGGTACTCGCGCAGCTGCTCGGAGATCGACTTGTCCGCATGGAACGGGTCGAGCTTCAAGGTAGGAAGCGCGCCCTTGTGGCCGTCTGACAGGCGGTAGCTGCCATCGCGCATTTTCACTTCGTTGCGCGTCTTTGGAATGACGAGTTTGAGCTCACGGATTTCCAATTTGCCCGAGCGGTCAGTGTCCAGCTCGTCGAACAGAGCGTTCACTACATCTCTGCTCACCTGGTACCCGAGATGACATAGCCCCTTATAGAGCTCATGATTGTCGATGCTGCCCGATTTATCGTGATCTAGGTCCTTGAGAATGTCCTGCAGCGTCTCAGAACTGCTGACCAGTTCACGCAGCGCCTCGCGGGGGTCTCGGGTTTTTCCGCCCTCCGCCGACATCGTTACAGGACGACTGAACTGCAGCGCAACTCGCGTTGTGATCTTCGTGGAAACCGCGTAACAACAGAACTATCAAAACTTTGTGCAAAAAGTTGGCGAATGCGTGCCCAAGGCGTGCAGCGCGCATACATGTATGACGGGGCAGAGGAACGCATACAATCGCGGCGACGTCTTGTGAGTTTAAGGGCGCGCGGGTGCGCGCTCATTCACAGACGGCTTCCATGGCCGGGTCGTCGGACATCATGCAGGGCACGTTCGCGCGCATGCAGAGAGTGCGTACCCTTCACGAGAGTGTGGTTAGCAAGGTCATCGCGGGCATGAAGGCTGACCCGCGCCTTGCCAGCGTTGAACCGAGCAGCCTCGATGAGCTCAAGCAGCGATGGATAACGAAGCTCCACGCTGCCGGCGCACTGGCCACCACATATGAACAGACGGGTATCGTGCGCACCGTCGGTGCTGGACAGATGCTCGTCGCATCGCAGTATATGCCGCCGATGTGCCTTCCCCAAGCCACGACAGCGGACGCGCAGCGGCTGCCACCAGACCGAGCAGGCAGAGGTGCCCCCGGCCTTTCAGGATTGCCGGCGCCGGCGCCGATGGCACCAGGCGCTCGAGCGAGCAGCTTGCTCAGTGCAGGGCTGCCGCGCGGCGCCGATCTCTATTCTTGCGGCTCTGCGCCTGGGTGTAGCTCAGACGCGCTCGGTGGGTACCGCTCGTTGGGTACGCTCACTGCACAGCCGCAGCCGCCGTTACCCTCGGGGGCTGCGCCGGGAGCGCCGGCGGCGGTGCCGTGGGAGCCCGGCCAGCCGGCTCTTCGCATGGCCGTACCGTACATGCAGTCGGCACAGCAGAAAAGACCCCGTGATGGTCGACACGCCACCATTTAGTAGGCGGGATCCGATCGTGCGACGTGCCGCACACGACACTGTGTCTCTTTTTCGTCTGTGACGCGGAGAGCTCTCTCGGAGCGTGTGTCTCCGAAATCGGAGTGCACATTGGTCATTTCTAAAATCGGTGTATCAGTTCGGTTGCGTGAACGTGCGCCTACTGCGTAGATTTCGTGGAGCTTCTCAGATGTGCGTGACGACTCGTTAACGGACTACCCGGCTTTGACGGACTCGACACGTTACACGGACGACGCGACGAGCGGGGTGTCCTGCGTGAGAGGCTGCACGTGCAGAGCAGGCTCTCTGGGGTGGGGGGCATCAACACGAATCTACGCGCTTTCTACTCCTTCTTCGCGCCAACCGGCGGCTCGGGAATGCCGGTGATGAGTCCTGTCCGAGCCACTGAGGCGACGCCGACAAGCACCAGAGCGATGCGCACGTAGGGCGAGCTGATGGTGGCCGCACCGGCGGCGAGCGCAGCTCCAATGGCAAAGAAGACGCCGAGGACGCCGAGGACGACGGAGTGCATCACGATCGCCTTCGGCAGCGACGGGTCCAGGAACTCGTACCAGCACACCCCATGCCGCGCGAGCCATCCCCACGAGAAGACGACGTAGAAAAGTCCCCAGAGCGCCGCGAGCGGGAAGTGAGAGAGGAGGACGGGAAGGTCGGCGAAGAGGAGCTCGAGAGCCATGAAGAGCGTGTTGCAGTTGTGCATGAGCAGGTCGGGCAGACCAAAGAAGCCCGCGACCGACGCGCCATTTTGGACCTTTCGGGGAATGAGCACATACTTGACGATGAAAGAGGTCAAGACGGCGACGGCGAAGCTCACTTCGAAGGCAAACCAAAGCGCGACTGGCAGGCGCGCGCCGAGATCCGGCGTGCCGTACACGGCGCTCATGGAGCTGGCCAATGCGCCGGCGAGGTAGAATGTCTGCAAGGCCCAAGCCTGGAACGTAAAAAAGGAGCACCACATGAAGCCGGAGAGACGGATCTCGACGCGGCGCGGCAGCTGACTCTCCGGGCTGTGGAAGATGACCTTGTCCTCGATCATCTGAAGCTTGAGCACAATCGCCCAGAGATTTATGGCGAGCATGAACACGCGCAAGTACAGCAACGAAGAAGGCGGCACGAGCTCCGGCAGTCGGGCCGCCGCAAGCCTCGCGGGAATGTCGTCAGGCACGTTCGCGTATTTGATGAGTGCCGTAATGAGGAGGACGAACATGGAGGCTATGAAAGCGACAACAGCGAGGCGCGGGCGTCGTTTGGCGCGAGCGTCGTCATGTCGTGACATGTTCTGTGCGATGAAGGGCGGTCGTCACGAGGGAAGTTATCAAGCCTGCCATCGCCTTTTTGCGCTTCAGTTTCGTTGTTTCGTCAAGTACATTGTAGTTATGGGTCCCTGCGCGGCGCGGCGCCCTGCGCGCGCGCGCCGCGCTCTCTTCCACCACCGGCTCGTTCTTTCCACAGATACAAGAAGACCCGACCAAGATGAGACTCAATGTTGCTCACGGCGAGCCCCTAAATTCTCGGGTCATTTTCATGTTATGGTGGAAACACACAGGAGCGGCACCCCTTATGGCGAATCGCCTCACGCCTGCCCCTTGGCAATCCCGAATCCGTCCGAATCCGTCACAATCTGGCACTCGTTCGCACTCAGTCGAGTACAGTAGCAAACTCCGTGACACTCAGGGGCACTCCCGTGGTGGAAGGTACTCGAACCAGGATGGTGTGCAATCCGCTTGCAATCCGCTTGGCACTCCGCCTGGCACTCCGAGATGCCATCTCCGAGAAACCCACGGTAACCATTCACATTCACAGTAGCCATGCTTCGCAGTGAGGTACGCCGTCACCACTCTTCAGTAATCGCCCTCAGTAATCGCCCTCAGCACTCGCCGTCACCACTCGTCAGCAATCGCCGTCACCACTCGTCAGCACTCGTCGTCAGCACTCCTTGGTATCAGCGCCCACGATGATCATCAATGCCCATCTGATGGGCCCATTCATCAGCGCCCACGATGATCATCAGTGCGCATCAGTGCGCATCAGTGCACATCAGTGCACATCAGTGCGCATCAGTGACCATCAGTGCACCTTCGTTCCACTTTCGCGAGGTACTCAGTGGCACTCCACGGCAATCACTCAGAGTTTGGTATCCTCCCTCGACCGCTTGGCCGACGTCGCGCTCTCCCAAGCGCCAACGCGCCTTCGTCTCGCCCTCAACGCTCAAATCTCCCGCCGATCTCCCTCAATGAGCGCCGTCGCGGGCACCACCACCTCCTTGTGCCTCGCTACGCCGACCGTTCGGAGGAGAGGGAGGCAAGGAGGCGCTCGACGAGAGCGGCCTTGAGACCGTTCGTGTCGAGGCTTCGCTCCTCGAGAGCGGCCTTGAGCTTCGGCACAGTGAGCTTGGACACATCAGACGGCGTGAGCGAGGACAGCGGCGGTTCGGCCTCCGCCGGCGCCGTATTGAGCAGCGGCGGCTCGGCCCCCGACGAGCCATCTTCGGCCTCAGCGGGCGCCGCCGGGGTCGCCGGTGCCGCCGCCTGCTCACCCCCGACGTGCCGTGCGGCAATGTCGGCGCGCATCTTGCGCCGCTGCTCAATACGACGCTCTTCGGCCTCCTCGGCGCCCTCCTCCATCTGCTCGAGCTGCTCGGCCACCTGCGCATCAATGGCGCATCCATGGAACTCAGTCGCAATCCAAAGGGCACTCAAGTCGCAATCAAGTCGCAATCAAGGGCAGCCAACAAACGCGCAATCCTAAGGGTGCCCCAAAGCACTCAAGGGCATCCCAAATATGGATCCCAAATATGGATCCCAAATAGGGAGCCCAAATAGGGAGTCCAAATATGGAACCCTCGGCTCGCCTACCTTTTGCTGGTATTTGGACTCCTCCTCCTCCTCCTCCGCCTTACGCTTGCGCGTGCTCTCGACGGCAGCGGCCGCGGCCTCGTCGAGGAAGGCGGCACTCCTCGGCACCTCCTTCTTGGGAGCGGCGGCAGCCTCCTCCTCCTCCTGCGCCCTCCAGATCTGCCGCGCGCGCTCCTCTGCCGCGGCCGTCTCATCGTGCTCCGGCGCCGTATCGGGCAGCGCGCCGAGCTGGGCCATGGTCATCTCCGACTCCGCACTGGGCATGCTGCCGGGGGGCATGCTGCCGGGGGGCATGCCGCCGGGGGGCATGCTGCCGGGGGGCATGCCGTCGGGCAGCGCCGAGTAGGCCGGAAGGGCGCCGTACTGGGCGCCGTACTCATACCCCGCAGGGGGCGTCGGAATGACGAATCCCGCCGACGCAGGCAGTGGCAGGGGCGGGCGTGGCTGTGGCGGCGGCGGGGGAGGGAGCACCGGCTTGGGCATCGCAGGCGGATGCCACTGCGTGACACCACGTGCCGTATCCACATAGTACGTCCTTCCACTCGCCGGGTCCGCCGCCGCCACCCACCCAGGCGGCAGCGCGGCGACCCCTCCGAGGTTTGCTGCAACCGCCGCCGCCGCCGCCGCCGTCCCCCCCTGCGCCCCCCCCGCCAAGGCCTTAGCTGTGCGCGCCTGCACGAACCATTTCATCTCCTTGTCGAAGACGAGGACGCCCATATCGTTCAGCTCTCGCATCACCGCATCCGCCTGCGCAAAGTCCTTGTGCTGCCGAAAGACCGAACGGCGCGAAAGGAGCTCCTCGACCTGATGAGGGAGGCAATCAGCATGCAATCAGCATGCAATCAGCATGCAATCAGCATGCAATCAGAACGGCGCGAAAGGAGCTCCTCGACCTTGGGAACGTCGATGGGCGCCATGTCGGTCTCCTCGCGGGTGTATGTGATCGGCTTCGAGCGGGCGAGTTGCTTCCCGTCAGCCGAGTAGGCCGGCTGGGGGGCATAGCCGGGCTGGGGGGCATAGCCGGGCTGGGGGGTATAGCCGGGCTGGGGGGGGTAGCCAGTTGGCGCGCCCGCAGCCGCGCCAAAGCCCGCGGGCCCCGCTCCGAGAAAAGCAGCCGCCGCAGCCGCGTAGTCACCGCCGCCGCTCCCAGCACTCGGACCACCAGTTTGCAATAGCTTACGGCCGCGGCTCTGGACGAACCAGGTCATCTCCTTGTCGAAGACGAGGACGCCCATCTCGTTCAGCTCTCGCATCACACTGTCAGCCTCTGTGAACGCGCGGTGCTGCCGGAAGTGCGAGCGTCGCTTCAGAAGCTCCTCCACCTTCTCCACGTCGACGGGATTCGTGTCTCCGACCGTCCGCGTGTACTCGATTGGCTTCGACCGAGCCGGCTTCGGAAGACCCGAAGCGTCATAGCTGGGCTGAGGGGTGGCATAGTAGCCTGGATATTGTGCCGCAGGCGGCTGATACTGTGCCGGGGGGGGCTGGTACACTTGCGCCGGCGCCGGCTGCTGATACTGTGCTGGCGGTGGCTGATATTGTGCCGCCGGCGGCGGCTGATACTGTGCTGGCGGCGCCTGATACACCGGCGCCGGCGGCGGTGGCGGCATCATCGACGGAGGTGGATTCCACTGCGTCACCCCATTGGCCGTATCAATGTAGTAGTTCCTGCCGGAGGCTGGATCGGTGCCCATCACCCACCCGGGAGGCAACGACACGCTTGACATGTTCTGCTCCGGGCGCACGAGGCCTCGACTTTGCTTTTGGTTGCGAGCGTGCGTTTTTAGAGAACGCAGGGGCGAGGCCACGCGTCCGAGGAGCGATCGAAATGAGGCCTCTCATCAGTTCCTAAAAAATAGGTTTTCGAAACAATTGGACATCGAAGCACGAATCGATGACGGTGCAGGTCCGCAGTAGAGACTCTTCGACTTCGTAAACGCCCGCCGCAGCGCTCCGGAAGGCATGAACCCTGCATCGGTCAGTGCGACTGCCGACGCCGCTGCGGCGTCGCTCGATGACGCCGCCGCCGCGCGTGAGGAGGAGCGCGTCTATGACACAGTGCTGCTGAGCGAGATGGAGTACGTCGAGGACGATGCCACCTACTATTACCAGTGCCCGTGCGGCGACATGTTCGAGATCACCGTCGAGGACCTGAAAAACGGCATTACGATCGCCAGGTGTCCCTCGTGCTCACTCAAAGTTCGGGTAGACACACCACTGCCCAGCGAGGGGAAACGTGTGGGTGGTGCCGAGGGAGCATCTTCAACAACATAGCGCTCGCGTGCCGTGTGACATTTTTGGCTGTCGGTGCGTGAAATGAAGCTGACATCTGCGTCACTTCTGAATAAGTTCATGAATTTCACATACACATGTGACAACACGGCCGCCTCCTTCCGCATACATTCTATTGAGGAACGCCCGCGGGACCCTTATTGTTGACGCGCCGCGCCGAGTTCAGCGATATATTTCGAGGCAGCTGGCGCCACGCCTCGCCGCTGCCGCCGTGCGGGGACGCATCGTTCCAAAGCTGCTTGACGTCGGGCGGCACGAGCTGCGGCGCAGCTGCGGGCCTGCTACCCCCGGAGCCCTTGCCGCTGCCACCCGTCGCTGTCAGAGGGACGGGCAGCGGCGGCGCCGACCGCGGAAGTGATCCGGGCTGCGGCGGCATCGGCGGTGCGACTGGTGGCGGCGTGCCAGCGAGCGATGGTTGCGAGGACGGCAGTGAGTGCGCCCTTGGCGCGGGAAAAGGAGGCGGCTCGTCCGCGTCGGCAGCCAAGGCGGCGCCCAAGGCGGCGCCCGCGTCGTGGCCGGCATCATGCGCCGTCCCGAGCACATGCGCCGCCTTGGCTGCCGCGAAGAGCGCCGCGACGGCGCCTATCAATTCATCGGGCGCCATCGCGCTCGGCACAGCGCTCAGCGCCACCGCCGCTGTCGCGCCTGGCCCCGCCGACGCGCAGCGCCCATTGCCTGAATTGGGACATTGCCCATTGCCTAAATTGGGACCATCCAGCTCCGCCGAGGGCCACGGCGCGGCGAGCGGCGCCGTGGCGGGCGGCGCGCCTCGCTCCTCGGCAGCTCCGATGGCGCTCGGTACGACGCTCTTGAAGCTGCCGTTACTGAAGCTCCCGTGGGGCGAGATGGCGCTCGGAACGACGCTCGTGAAGCTGCCGTTACTGAAGCTCCCGTGGGGCGAGAGGGGTCCGTGGGGGGAGAGGGGCGGAGAGAGGCCGGGGGGTGTCCTGAGCCCCGGCGGCGTCTTGGGTGACTTGGGCTTGGTCGATGCCGACCGACTCGGTGAGGTGGCTGCCAGCGACGCCTCGGCACTGCTGTGCACGTGACCGGCGTCGGCGGCGTCGGCGGCGTCGGCGGCGTCGGCGGCGGCGTCGGCGTCGGCGGCGGCGCTCGTGAACGCGCACGTTGCGGCTCGCGGCGGCGACGGCGGTGCCGCCGACGGCGGCGTTGCTGGTGAGGTCAGCGTTGGGCTCCGCGGTGCTGGGGGCAGCGCCGGCAGCGCCATGGCGGAGGGGGAGGGCTCCGAACGCGCGGAAGGCTCTGAATCAGACGCGCGCGACGACGGCACTTCGATGACGAGGGGAGTGGAGCGAATCGGGCGTGGCGGGGGAGGCGGCGGGAGGATTCCTAAGCCTTCCCACGAGATCTCGGAGATCTTTTCGGAGATCTTTTCGGACATCTCCCACGAGATCTCCGAAATCTCGGCGAGGCCCGTGGGCATGAGCGCGGCCGGCGGCGGCTCGGGCGGCGGCAGTGGTGGCATCGGCGGCGGTGGCGTCATCGGCAGAGGCGGCTGACCAGCGTGACCAGCGAACATTCCCCACAGGCCGGGCACAGCGAGCTCGGGCGGCGTCACTCGGCCCCCTGTGCTCTCGTCCCACGAAGGCAATCTTGGGAGCACATTGCCCATGACGACGCCTCCCATACCACCCATGCCGCCGCCAAAGCCGCCGCCGCCCATGCCGCCGCCGCCCATGCCGCCGCCGCCCATGCCGCCGCCGCCCCTGCCGCCGCCCCCCATGCCGCCGCCGCCAAAGCCGCTACCCATGCCGCCTGCGTCGACGCCGCTGGCGAGGTATCGCCAAACGTCATGAGAATGAGCGCCGTCCCAAGATGCATGGGTTGCATCCCAGCCGCCCATGCCCCCGCCCATGCCGCCGCCCATGCCGCCGCCCATGCCGCCGCCCATGCTGCCGCCCATGCCTGTCTGCTGTGTCGCCCACCCCATGTGTGAATGTGCCTGCCCCCACATGTGACTGTTCACAGCGTGTCCGTTCACAGCGCCCAGGCCAGCATTGGCCATCTGCGCGCCGCCCAGCGCCGTTGACAAGCGCGCCGAGGGCTGTAGCTGCGCCTGTGGGAAGCCGGGGGACTGTGGGAAACCAGACTGTGGGAAGCCGGAGACAAGCCCGAGCTGGTGGAGCCGCATGAGCTGTTGTTCAGCCTCGAAGATCTGAGGCGACGTCAGGGAGCCGTCGAGGGTAGGGTCGAGTGGCGGTGTGAGTGAACCGTTGAGTGGCGGTGTGAGTGAACCGTTGAGTGGCGGTGTGAATGAGCCGTTGGTATTCGGCGGCCACTGCTGCTGCTGCGGCGGCGGCCACTGATGCTGCTGCTGCCGCTGCTGCTCCTGCTGCTGCTGCTCCTGCTGCTGCTGCTGTTGCTGTTGCCACTGCTGTTGCCACTGCTGGTGCTGCTGCTGCTGCTGCCACTGCTGCTGCTGCTGCTGCTGCTGCTGCTGCTGCTGCTGCTGCCACTGGTGCTGCTGCTGTTGCCACTGCTGCTGCTGCTGCTGCTGCTGCTGCTGCTGCTGCTGCTGCTGCTGCTGGTTGTGGTGGTCGCTTGAGCTCCTGTTCATGGCGCCGTCGATGGGACCCAGCGCTGTCGTCTCCCACTCCTCCCACGCAGACCCAGTAGTCGGCGGCAGAGGCGACGGCAGCGGCGGCAGTGCTGGATGTCCAGGCACACCCACCGCCTCGCCTGGCGCGCTCGCCCATCGTAAGTGATGGGGCTGCATGTGACCTTGCCAGTCGGCTTGCCCCTCGCTGTGATATCCACCGCCCTGCTGCTGCTGCTGCTGCTGCTGCTGCTGCTGCTGCTGCTGCTCGAGCTCCGCCTGAGCTCGCGCTCCAGATGACGAGCTCGCGCCCCCGTGCATGCATTGGCGCCTGCGTGCATCGTCATGCATTTGCTCGAGCATCTCCTCGGGCGTTAGATGCATACTGTCCGCCGCCCTCGCATCGGGCGGCATCGCATCGCTGCAGGAGGCGGCGCCGGCCGCCACTGCTGCCGCAAGGGAGGCCTCTCGTGCCTGCGCGAACGCCGCCAGCGCTGCCGCCGCCTCCTCCGCGGTGGGCGCGCGCCCATACCGCCGTCGCTCACCGCTGCTGTAACCGCTACCAAGAGTCGTCTCTGGCCGCAGCGGCAGTGTTGGTGGCCTGTGGCCCCACAACTCTATTGACGCCGCCTCGTTGGCCGAGACGGCTGGAGCGGTATCGGGTGGGGTCGGCCGCGACAAAGCCGATTGCGCCGGTGGCCGCAGGGAGGGCATACCATTCTGAGCCAAGTTGAGCTGCGGCGACGGCGGCTCCGGCTCGCTGAACACGGCATTCGCTGTGAACATGGCATTCGCGCGCCCCGCGCCCTTGCCTCGTCCACTCGCTGCCCGTCCGCACGCGGCGCGGATCACCTCAGTCGGCACGCAACTGAGGTCGCTAGGGCGCTCTTCGCTCGGCGGCGGCGGCACGTCGAAAGCGGGATCAAACGAGGCGTCGTACTGGGCGTCGTCAGTCGCCCCTCGGAGCACATTGGCGTCGTCACGGGCGTCGGCAGCGTCGTCATGGGCGTCGTTCGCGCACTCTGCGGTCGCCGTCGTGCGCGCCGTCGACGCCGCATCGCCGGCAACCCTGGCGGCCGAGGCGGCGGCGGCGGCGGCGCTGAGCGTTGTAGTGGCCGCACTGGGCGTGACCAAGCTGAGCGTTGTAGTGGGCGTGACCAAGCTCCGGCGGCTGGAGCTCGGTCGACCCGTGGCGGTAGGGGCTGAGGCGGCGGCCGCAGACGCTTCCACCGTCACCGCTGCCGCCGGCGCTGGCGCTGATGCAGCTGGCGATGCCCCCGGTGCTTGTGCGTCTGCTGCTGCTTCTGCTGCAGTCATCGCCACTAACGCTCCGTCTACACAGAGCGCTGCGACGCCTTTGCCCCTGCCCTTGCTCCTGCCTGGCGCCAACGCTCGCGCGCCCCCTCTCAACGCCGGCTGCGAAGTTGCTTCATCAGCCAAAGCCCCCGCAGCCGTTGCTGGGTACCCGTCCGCTGAAGAGACGGACGGCACCGCCAGCGCACCCGTGCCAAGGATGCGGCTGAGGCCGCGTCCACGAGAGACACCGAGCCCCCTGCTGGAGGCGCCGCGACCTGGCAGAGATGCAGCTGGCGCTCCATGCTGTGCTCGAGCGTGCTCGGTCTGGCCCTGGGACACTGTCTCCGGCTCGATGCTGTGCTTCTGCATCGGTTGCACTGCCGCACGTTCCCCACTTTTTCCGCGAGGGACCGCACCTAGTCGAACAGTGGTGGCGGCTTGCCTCAAGGCAGCTGGCCTCGGCGCGCTGCCCACGACGACTCGATCAGCTGCTGGATCCGCTGCCGTGACGTCTGCAGAGTCAGTCGCGTCCAGCAGGCCGACAAGGCCGACACCGCGTCCGCGTCCAGCGGCGAGGCCTCGCCCTCTCGCCGACATCTTCGCACCGTAAGAAACGAAAGAAAAAAATTTATATGATTACTTGTCGGCGGCACACCAGCTGGCTAGTCAACGTAGTTCAGTTCAGTTGACTGAGTCAACGTAGAAGACACTTCTGACACTTCATCAAATCAATGTATGCAAACGCCATGAAACGCCGTCTTAAGCGCGTGCCGCGACTTTGTCGCGGGTAGTCGTAGTAATCTCTCATCTGGATAAATCTGGATCGCAAAGCACTCGCCTCTGTGCCCTGGGAAAGACTGGTTGAGCAAGAGTCCAGACTGAGTCCGGAATCTCTCACAACATCAAATGGTGCTTGGCGACGAGCACATTCGCATTAGTAGCCTTGGCGACGGCCATGGAGACTGAGCCGAGCGCCGAACCGTGGGGCTTGTAGAGCTCTGCCGAGTTGAGGATGACCATGTCGACGAGCAGTTCGCCCTTGTCGCCCTGCTTGTCGCAGAACTCGATGATTGCCTTCTCGATCGAGCGCCTGTTGGCCTGCTCCAGCACAAAGGAGTATGCGGGCCCTTGCTTCGCAGCCTCCGAGTTCCAATACGTGCTCATTTTGGCTGACTGCGACTCAGTGCACGTGTCGCCGCGGATGTTGAGCAGGGTACACTTGTCGGCGTCACCCTCAATCCCGCTTTGAAGGAGGCGCACCGCGATGTCCATCGTTTGGTGGGAGCCCATGGAAGCTGGGTGGCTGACGGCTGCCACGACCGACATGGTGACCGACATGGCACCCTGACCCAGCTTGCCACTCCGTAGTCTGTAAAAGTCGTCGTGGTCGAGGAGTTGATATGCCTTTGGCTTGGTGACGATGACAGGACCCCTGCACTTGGACATGCACTCGAGAACTACGGAGCCTGTCGCCGCAGTGGGGGATGTTTTCTTCTTCTGCTTCCATTCCTCCTCGTGGCGCATCCCACCTGCGCCCATGACGAGGATTCCATCCGCGTCCTTCGCCGCCACGTGGCAAAGCGTCTCGGCCAGGTTTCTTTTACTGTCAACCTCGAGCACCTCCCCAGCTTCGAGGCGCAATGGAGGAAAGCCGCCGTCCTTCAGAATGTTCTCGGCGCGATTGATGAGCGCGAGGGCCTGCTCGGCATTGATGTTCCCGGCACACACGGAGACGCATTTGACCTTGTCACCCACTCTGACGTCACAGAGACACGCGGCCAGCTTAGCAGCGCGGAAGCTCAGCTTGGAGCCATCGAGCGCGACGAAGAACGTCTTTGGGAGAAGGCTCTTCGTGCTTACACCTTTCTTGGACTTTCTCAAGAGGAACTGTCGCTGGATCGTGACCGCGGCCGCATCCGTAGGAGGCGTCATCATGGGTTCCGACATCATGGGGAATCCGACTCGCTCAGGGTATACCGTAGAGCTCGTTCACCTCGCCTGCCTTGTTCGGTTCGCACACAACGTGAAAGCTAGAATTCCTACCGGGCAAACCTCGCGAGGCGCGTTGTTGTTCATGCAGTTGTTCACTGCTGCTGCTGTGAAACACACAACGCGCGCGCTCTTCACTCGTGTCCACGTTGACGTCACGTTAATAACTGAACGTCTCACACGACCACTGGTCCTGTGGAGACACAGCGTGGAGGGCGCAGACTCACGCAGGTTCACACATGACCGGCATGGACCGGCACCGCGGCGGCGCGGCCGTCCGACTGCGACTCACGGACCACGCACAAGCAAACCCACCTGCGTTCCTCGGCCCACTCGGCGGCCGACTCCAGGGAAGAGAGGCCACACATGAGGCCACCGGCACGAGGAGCCCGTCGTGGCGCCTCACTTGCCCTTCCCGCGGCCCTCGCCGCCTCGGCCCCTTCGCCCTTCCCCCTTGCCACCCGGCAATGGCCACCAGTATTTTGTAGTCTTGGTCGTTCGAGGAACTGCAGTCACGTCCGGTCGAATAAACGCGGTGAAGCTATGCCCTATGGACGACGAGCGGCTCGCGGGGGGTCGCGGGGTGGGCGGCGCTACGCGTTTAGGTCTCCACGGCGGTCGGCGTGCCCCTGGCCCTGCTATGTGACATAATCGGGTATGTGTATGTGAGGTCAGACGGCACAGTTCCACAAAGCGTGATGCGTGTGTGTTCCCCGGCCCGCCGGGCGGCTGGGATGTTTCATGTTATTTGAACACGGTACCGGCTCTAGTTCTAAAGACGGACACAGATGAGAGGGCGCAGCCGTGAGTGACAGAACCCGGAGAACGCGCACTCGACGCAGACGCTCGTGTCCTCTGACACCAGATGAGTCCAGACTGACACGCGTTAAGCTCGTCATGGGAGACAACGAGTCCACAGGTACATAGTGCAATGTGGCAGGATGTGCTATGTTAGCGGCACCGTCGGCTTCTGCGGCGGCAGCGGGCGTGATACGCTCTTGATCTTGCCATCCGCATCCGGCAGCCCGTACAGCCGACGGAAGGTGTCGCTCGCTTCCATGTGTTCGACTGCCGACGTAGGCACGTAGCGCGCCTTATATGTCTGCGCGCGCTTGTCGCGGTTGCGCTGCACCTCGTCCTCGAGCGCCTTGCTGGCGACGGCGTCATTCGCCTTCTCCTCCCGCGCCGCCTCGCGCCGCTGCCGCGCGCGCTCCTCGTTCGCTTCGCGTGCTGTCGCCTTTTCTGCGGCTCGTATGCGCGCTCGCTGCCTCGCCTCCTCCAAGTGCTGCTCCTTCTTTTGGTTCGAGGTGGAGGCCCAGGCGGCCTTGGCCTCCTTGGTCGCATTCGTCTTCTCACGCTTTGCCTGAGAGAACGAAGCCTTCGACTCATCCAGCGTCTGGCGTCCTTTCTTGATCTTATCTGTCAGCATCGCCTTCTTGGCGTCCTCCTTCTCCTTCGCCTTGGCCGCGCGCTGCTTGAGCAGAGCGCGCGCTTCGGCCGCCTCCCGACGCTCCTTCACGTCCTGCGCCTCCTCCGCCGCGTCGAGCCGCGCGTCCAGGTTGTTGGCGTGCTCCACGCGCACGCGCGCCTGCCGATGATGCTCCTGGTCCTGCGCCTTCCGCTGCGCCTCCGCCTCCTTCGCCATCGCTTTCACCTCGTTGGCGATGCTCTGCACGGTTGACATATGCTCCGCCTTAGCTTCCGCGTGGCGCGTGGCGCGCTTCTCCTTTAGCCGCGCCGCCCGCGCCACGGCTTCCTCATTGCGCTTCTGCTTTAACCGTGCGAGCTCCTCCTTATCCTTGCGTACTTCATCCGCCAAATTGCGATTCTTCTGTGCGATCTCCAGCTTCTTGAACAAGCCAATTGGAATGCCGCCGACCATCCCCTGGCTCGGCGCTTCGAGATCTTCGACGACGATGTCGTCCGTCGAAGAGGATGCCATGCCGATGTACTCTGAATGGACGTTTTGGGGTCCAAATCAGCGCCGTGTTGGTTCAAATTCGGCCGACGGCAAAGACCCATTGTGTTGCACGGCGCACACCGAGACTCTACTGTATGCTCACGGAGCGGTTGCTCGCGTTGCGGCGAAGATCGAAGACGCGGTGTGTGCGCGCGTGCGCTGCGCCTGCCTGGAACAACAAGCGACGCGGCGGCACCACTCTCGTCATTTTGCCTACCATCATGCCCGACGCCAAAGCCACACAGCTCGCGAACATCGACTACGCGCGCTTCGTGCTCGCGCCGCCGCAGCTGGCGGCGTCATCATCGCGCCCGTCCTTTGTCATGAACAAAGCTGGTCCGGGCCACATGGAGCTTGCAGAGATATTCAGCACCGCACTCGGCCTAAAGGCTCCGCTACGTGGGCTTGACGCAGCGCGGCGACTGCAATCCGCGGGCGCACCGTTTACGTACATGACGCTCACCAACGATCACCTGCCATCGACCGAGCGTGCGCACGATGCAACGCTGCGGTGGGAGCGCTCGACGCAGGCGCCAGAACACGCTTTGGGCGCCACCGGCGCCATGCGATTGATCGGGCCACCTGGATTCTACACCGAAGAGGCGATTCGCAAAAAGAACTTTTGCCGTTGGTCAGAGCAGCTTGCGCGCACCCATGGCGATCGCTCACTGCGCTACAGCCTGCCTTGCGCTATGGGCGAGGCGACGCCGGGCGTGTTCGTGCCGGACTACGAGCAGCTCCTGCAGGCGGAGGAAGCGGTGCCCATCGCCGTGTCTGCGAGCGGCAACGAAGCCCATCCGGCCAACGCCCCGCCGCTTTGGCTCGTGCGCACGCTACGCGGGCGCAATAGAGTGATCGCTGCTGGCGCAGGTATGCGCTTTGAGGTGCTGCCAACGAGCCGTGTGCAGCCGGCGCGATTGCAGGCGGGCAAGTCTCTGCTGCTGCGCTTCCTCGATCCGCCGCTGTTGCAGCGCGGCGTGTACCTGGGCACGCCCGTAGCCACGCGCTTCGAGGCACGCATACACGGCCTCGTGCAGTGGCAGCCGCTGCGCGTGTGGATCAGCGGACACGGCTTTGCACGTTCGGGCAGCCCTTGGTGGAATTACTCGACGGCGACCACCCTCGACGAGTCCAATCGCGCGATGTGGGAGCTGAGCTTCGCACCTGATCCTGCGTGCCTCTCGGCCCTCCCTCGCCCGCGCCCACCGTGGCTCAGCGCGGAGCGGTACGAGGCCTGTAAGGCCGGCCGCGAGGGCCGGCGCAAGGGCGAAACCATGCCTGCCGAAGGCTGCTGCATCTGTTTGCAAGTGGCGGACCGACTTGACACCGAGCACGGCGAACGAGGCTTCGCCACGACGGGTACGTTGCGCAAGGTGGAGCAGATTGCTCGGCAGAATGGCATCGCCCCAGGCGTGCTGTGGCGCAACGCCGACGATGCGATTGTGAGATTCCTCATGATGCAGCAGCGTGCGTTTGCGCAAGAGGCCAACGGCAGCTCGCTCTCGCGCTGGCAGTCGCCCTTTAGCGTGGACGTGGCCTTTGGCTCCGACGGAAAGGCGTGGGTGTACGACTCGCATTTGCTACCCACGTGGAAGCGCCCTGCCCACTGGCGCCAATGGCTCGTCGATCGCGGCAACGCGCTCGGCCTGTACGCCTCGATGATGCTCGGAATGTCGCACGTGCTCACGCCCGTCGACGAGGTCGATGAGCTGCACCGGCCGTTCTTGCCGTCCCTGGGGAACGACTCCCGCGTCAGCGCGCCCTTACTACTGGAGTTCCTGCGCGACCAGGGCTTCGCCTCCGTCCTCGGCTTTCGGCGCGCGTGGCCATCGCCGCAATCCTCTCGACTGGAGCGCGTCGCGTCGCCCCAGGACGCCGAATTTGCTGCGCTGCTTGAGCGCTCTGGGCTACTCCTTCCCTCGGTCGACGCGCTCAAGGGCGGATGCAATGCGCGTCGGCGTGCCGACCTGCTGCTTCGCGAGACGATCTGGCCCTTTGGCGGCCGTCTCTACGCCAACGTCACCCAGCCTCCCCTCTGCGAGCACACGGCCCGGGTGCTGGAGGAGTGGGGTCGCAGCGGGAGTGGCAACTGAGCATGCAACTCATGATGCAACTGAGCCGCCGAGCCACGACGCACGAGAACACGCTGTACAATCCGTGTATCGTGAAGGTATCCCGTGAAGTGAGAGAGAGAGACGAGGGCTGCGAAATCGTGTGTACCGACTCTGTTCGAGACTCTGTGTCACGCCATGCTGCGGGTGTCCTTGGCCGCGAGAGCCGCGCCGTGTTGATTAAAAACGGAAAGTCAAGTCTATACAAAAACAACAGGCAACCATACGGACCAGCATCGAATGAAATGTGCTTCGGAAGTCAGCTAGACTTGTCTTGCGGGGGGACCGCGACGTGGACTTGGCTTGAATTGAAATTCACGGACTGAAATTCACGGACCCAGGCACCTGTGGAGGGCCTATCCATTCGCGCTCACCCTCCTCCCTTTGGCGCTGGTTCACGTGTTTGCAACTGATGTCTGCGGTCAGCGTGATCGACACCTCTTACTACGACATCTTCGGCCTACCGCCCGACGCGACGGCGGCGCAGATCAAGAAGGCCTATTACGTCAAGGCGCGTGAGTGCCACCCCGACAAACATCCCGGCGACGAGGCGAAGGAGGCTGCGTTCAAAGAGCTGTCGGAGGCGTACCAGACCCTCGTCGACAGCGAGCGACGCGCGGTGTACGACGCCTTCGGGCCCGAAGGGTTGCGGGGCGATGTCAACGTCGACCCGCGGCAGGTCTTTGCTGCCGTCTTCGGCGGGCCCGAGTTTGAGCCGTGGGTTGGCGTGCTGGGCGCCTCAGTGGACGAGAAGCTGCAGGCAGACGTGAAGACTGCACAGGAGCGCTCTAATGCCAACCACGCGAAGCTGCTCGCCCTCATCAAGGCGCATGCGCCTCAAGACGAGATCAGCGCGACGCGCGAGGTCCAAAAGTCACTCAACGCAGTCGAGGACCTCGCCCTCAAAGCTGTGACCGACGCCGCGGCCGAGCTGCACCGGCAAAACGTGCAGGCATGCGCGGCGCACCTGGAGTCGCGCATCGCTCCTTACGTCTCGGCCCAGCTTGCTGGGGCCGACGTCGTCGATCCGGCTGCGAAGCGACTCGCCCTGAGTGCGTTCGAGGCGTCCGTGGCGGAGGAGGCGACGAAGTTGGGCTTGTGCTCGATGGGCAAGCCGATGCTGCAGGCGCTTGGGTACGCTTACGTGCGACAGACGCAGAAGGTGCGTGGCCAGCAGGCCGAGGGCGCCGCCAAGCTGGGCGGACTGTACGAGCGCATGCTCCAAGGCGCTCATGACGTGAGCGAGGGAGTCGCCGCTGTGGGAAGTGCGGCACGCATGGCGAGCGCCGCCTGGAAGCTTGCCAAAGATGCGAAGCCGGAGACGCCTCCAGAGAAGAGGCTCTCGGACAGCCAGCGCGCCGCCCTCGAGGAGCAGGCGAGTGTCGTTAATTGCCTCTTGATTGCGCCTCTGATTGCGTCTGATTGAGCGCCGCCCTGGAGGAGCAGGCGATTGTCGATGATTGCCTCTTCTGATGGCCTCTGATTGCGTCTCTGATTAAGCGCCGCCCTCGAGGAGCAAGGGACAATCACGCACCTCACTCTTTGCGTCTAAGTGCACCTCTGATTGCAACTCTGATGGCCCCTCTGATGGCCCCTCTGATGGCACTCTGATTGCCTCCAGATGGCACCCCTCATCAGGTCAAGCAGCGCACGATGGACCTCGCGTGGGCGATCACGAAGCGCGAGATCGAGCACACCGCCCGCGCAGTGGTCGACGAGCTGCTCGGACGGGGCAACGCCGCCAGCGCGCCGAACGGCGAGCCGAATAGCGCCGTCCATAGCTCGGCCAATAGCTCGGCCAATAGCTCGGCCAATAGCTCGGCCAATAGCTCGGCCGAGGCGACAGGCCGCGCGGCGGACGATCTGGGTACGGGAGATCTGGGTACGGGAGATCTGGGTACGGGAGATCTGGGTACGGACGCCGATGCGGGCGCCGCCGCGGAGGCGCCGACGCTAGCCACTGCCACATCGCCCACCTTGGCCTCGATCTCGGCCTCCATCTCGCCTGAGGAGTTTGCGGCGCGGGCCGAGGCCCTCCTCCTGATCGGCGAGCAATTCAGCGGCGAGCGGCCGCATAGGACGGTGGATAAGGCCTTGGTAGGGCTCAACCAGCTCGCGTCGCAGGCGGCGCTGGCTAAGGGGCAAGCAGGCGTGCTCGCGGGCGCTGCGGCAGCCAAGGCCGGTAGCTTCTTCGGCGGGCTGCTGACCAAGAAGCCCACGGTAGTGCTCAACACGGCGCCGGAATCGGCGCGCGCGAGTGGAGCGACGCCGCCGCCGCCGGAAGGGATGCCCGTGACGGCGCCGCCGCCGTCGCTGGATGGTGCGTCCTGCGAGCCGCCCGCCTCGCTCGGGGCCTTCTTCACCGCGTTCATCTCGCACGACCCTCAGGGCATCGGCTCGCTAAAGCACGCCGGTGGCGACGCATTCTGAAGACGCATTCTAAAGCACGCCGGTGGCGACGCATGAAGAGGATCTTGATGAGCGTGCGTGCGGAGAGTATGGGCGGGGCTATTAACCGAGTCGTCTTTCGCTCGTGTCCTCGTCATGGTTCTCGCGGTTCGCGGTTTATTAGTATGTCGATAATAGTCGCGTCGAAAGCTTATATAGAGTTACTCGTGAGTCGTGTATCCGTATAGAGACAGATCACATTCACAATAGTACACAAACTCTCCATGACAAACTCCCAAAGCAAACTTGTCGCACGACGGGCGGGCGACAGAACCGGCGCGCCCGCCCGCCCTGCCCGCTCGCCGCCAGACGCGCCGGTTGTGTCGCCCATTAGTTAGGTCTCGAACCTTTTTCCTCCTGGCCCGCCTTGACATTTCAAGTTTCTGGACAAAAAAGGAGATGGAGGGAGAGGCTAAAAAGATGCTGGTGACGGTCGTCCCAAAGCAGTCGCAGTCTGCTGCAGTAAATGACGAGCAGCCCGAAGGCGCGAGCAAGCGCGCCCGCGAGGATGACCCG
>ENA-UOUZ01000184-UOUZ01000184.1-mixed-culture-metagenome-genome-assembly--contig:-NODE-184-length-40216-cov-100.693832_pt1 | contig 40216 bp, 22 predicted proteins | sample MGYA00238154_ERZ761575 | MGnify/ENA primary metagenome ERZ761575 (study PRJEB28896, sample SAMN07631632) | mixed culture metagenome | isolation source: Freshwater growth medium | place: USA...
CAGCAGCAGCAGCAGCAGCAGCAGCAGCAGCAGCAGCAGCAGCAGCAGCAGCAGACAGGTGGGCTTGTGGCAGGCGCTCCAGAGAGCGCGGAGATGACGGGCGCCGAGGCGCCGGGCATGCGTAGCGAGGCGGCCGGCGCTGGCTGCGGCGGCACCTTTGATGGGCGGCCCACGTGTACGACAGCGGAGGCGATCGCGGAGGCGCTCAGGCTGATCGATCTCGCGCAGCTGGAGATTGAAGCGCTCGAGCAGCAGAAGGCTGAAAAGGAGGAGGCCGTGACGGCGAGGGCGACTGCGGCAAGTGCGGACGCACCGCCGGAGGTGCGCATGCAGCAGCTCTTGCTACAGCAGCAGCAACGGCAACGGCAGCCCAAGCAGGCACACGCACATCACGATGCTGCAGCAGAGCCGGCGCCGCCGAAGCAGCGTAAGCCGCGGCATCGCGATCGAGCAGATCGCCAGGATGGCGCGTCCGCAGAGGCCACTTCGGTGCAGCCACAGGGCGAGGCCGTCGCGGAGTTTGCGTATTGAGCTCCGTGTCGACAATGTACGAATTCGTCAAAGATCAAAATTCGTCACAAGGCGGACACTCCACTAAACATTGGTCATTGCCGGAGCCTTGCTTCGCGCAGCCGATCCGTCAAGTCACAAGCGCTTGTCTGGAAAATCATCGTCGGCACCTCTCATGCTTTCCGCCATCGACTTCGATCGCGCCTGCGGACTGCTCCACGAGTGTGAGCAGTTCGAAAGAGCCGAGCTGTGGCATGCCGCCTCGGCGGATTGCGGCCAGTGCAAGGGATTCCCATTCCGTGTTTGCTCTGACGTGCAGGCCCAGTTTGGCGCGTGCGGCTGCCTGGTCGCAGTCTCGATGGATGAGGATGCCAAACTCGCCAAGGATCTTGTCTCCGTGTACCAGGCAGTCAAGAACAAGGTTGCCATGCGCAAGGACGAGAAGTCTGCCACAGACGAGCAAATGCTCATGAAGCTTCTCGGGCTCCCGAACGGCAGATCGAAGGTTCACGACTTCGACCTTAAGAAGTCAACGCATCGCACGGCCCGTGAGCCGTTCCGCGCGACGATCATGAACAAAGCGCAGATGATCAAGGTGAAGCGCGCCAGGGAGCAGAAGAACTTCGATAAGAATTTCCTTGGCAAGCGGCGTTAAGAGAGCGAACGCGGCGCGGGCCGGCGGGCGGCGCGGGCGTGGGCGGACTCCGCGTACCACGAGCCCATTGAGCTACGTAGTGTATAACGTAGTTCCCCGCTCGCTCGTATCAAGGCACATGCTGTGACGGGATGATGATTAAAAACTGTGAAAAACAACCTGTGCACGCGCACCGCGCGGCACGCAGTGCGCGAAGACTTGACGTGCGGCGATGAAGGCGCGGCGCGCGCAAGGCAGCGAGCCCATGGCGATGCTCAGCCCCTCACGTCGAGGCACGCCGCGCGCGCGCGCGCGCTCCGCGGCCCGCGGATATAGCCGTAATGATATAACCTGCATCTGGCTTAACCGTCACCGGCCGCATCCGCCCCTCATCGCCTATCGGGACTGGATGGCTGGCAGCTTGAGTTTGCCCTCCGAGGCCGCGCCACGGTCACGGCCAGCTCTGGCCGTTCGATTGCGCTGCGAGGCGGGCAGGATCGGCGTGCTCTTGGAGGCATAGGCTGAGAGCAAGCCGGACGCGGGGCTGCTGGGCGGCGGCGGCGCGCCTCGCAGCTTGGCCATCGTGAGCCTGCGCTGCCGGCTAAGCTCCTCGCCTGACGGAACTGACGGAACCGGCTCGACGCTCACACGCGCCGGGTCATGTGAGCCGCTCGCGCCGCCACCGGTGTCTCCAGCTCCCTCCATCTCCTGCAGCTCCCTCTCGAGGACCTGAACGCGCCGGTCGTACTCCTGCTTCTGGCGCGCGAGCTGCTCGGCATGGCGCCGATGCACCTGCGCTGCCCCCATTTCGAAGATGGCGCGCTCGCGCAGTGCGATCGCACGCCTGCGCTCGAGCATCGCGCCCTTCTTGTAGCCCTGCACCCGGTCGGGCGCGCCCAGCCGCATGAACTGCCCAAACTCGCCGGCCGTGATGAAGCCGGACTTATCCTTATCGAGGGCGAGGTACACTGCCTGGAGTTCGTGCTCGGGCACGTCCTTGGGCGTCAGCTGCAGCTCGTCGCGCACGATCACCTTGAGCTCGCGGTACGAGATCGTGCCCGACTCATTCTCATCGACGTGCTTGAAGAGCGTGTACCAGCCGCACGAGCGCGCGGCGGCGGGCATGGGCGGCAGCCCGTCGGCGTCCAGCCCGTCGGAGAGGGCGCCGCTGCCCCCAGGGTCGCTCCTGGCGCCGCTGGTGGCTTGGCGCTGAAGCTCGTTCTCAGCCTCGAGCAGTTGCAGCCTCGCGTTGAAGGCCTCGGACAAACGTCGCACTTCTTCGTCGGACGCGGGCGGCGCCCCCTCAAGCTGCTTGGCGATGTCTCTGTGGAAGAGAGCGTCGCGCTCCGCCAGCCGCGCCGCGTGGGCCGCCTTGGCGCGCTCGAGACGGCGCTCCTTCCACGGGCGCTCCTCCTTGGCCTCGTTGAGGACGCGCTCGCCACGGCGCATGAAGGAGCCAAACTCGCCCGCGGAGATGTAGCCCGAGCTGTCGACGTCGAGCGCGACCCACGCCGTCTTCAGCCGGTAATCGTCCATGGCCTTCGCACTCAGCTGCAGCTCGACCCGAAGCATGTGACGAAACTCTTTAAAGTCGATGCGGCCGCTGTCATCGGAGTCGACGCGCCGGTAAAATTTGAACCAGGCGGCCTTCTTCTCGTCGTACCCGACGAGCTCGAGCATGCGTGCGTTGCATGCCTCCGAGAGCTCGCGCACCTCAGCCTCACTCGCGCTCGGCACCCCCACCAGCTCGGTCGTCAAAAAGTCCATCCGCGAGTTGGCTCGTATCAACTCGGCTGCCTCCTTGCTGGCTGCCTCGCGCTTGGCCGCATCCTCCTTGCGCCTGAGCTGGTTCTCCTCGCGCGCCTGGCGCACGTTCTCGCGCTTGCGCTCGACCGCCTGCCGGATCATCTCCTTAGCCGCCAGCTTGATCTGCTCGTCGTGCTGCTTGCCCGCTTCCGCCTTGCGCCGACGTGCGAGCAAGCTGCGAAGCCGCTGGTCCTTAGCCTGCGGCTCCGCCTTGCGCATGAAGGCTGCAAACTCGGCCGCCGTAATGAACCCATTCTGGTCGCTGTCGAGCGCGAGCCACACGCCCTTCAGCTTCACCTCCTCCATGTCCGCTGTCGGCACGCCGAGCTCCGCCCGCACGAGCCTGCGGAATTCGGCAAAGGTGACGCGACCGGAATCGTCCTCATCGACGCGCTTGAAGAGGTTGTACCACGAGCGCGAGGGCGCCTCGTCCTCCTCGTTGACCGTGCTCATCCGCTGCTGGCACAGCCGCGCCAGCAGCGCCACGTCGCCCTCGGGCGCCGCGATCGCGCCCTCCAGCCTCCTCACCATGTCGCGCTCGAGCAGCCGATCGCGATTGGCGCGCAAATTGTCGGCGGCGGCGTGGTTTCGCGCTTCGAGGCGCTCACGCCACGACTCCTTGTGCTTGATGAGAACGTGCGCGCCCTTGCGCATAAAGTTGCCGAACTCGCCAGTCGAGATGAACCCGTTCTGGTCGCTATCGAGATAGAGCCAGATAGCCTTCAGCTGCTCGTCTGCGATGTCGGCCGGTAGGAGGCCGAGCTCCTCGCGCGCCATGAGGCAGAGCTCGTCGAAGGAGATCTGGCCGGAGCCGTCGGCGTCGACCAGCCGGAACAGCTTCACCCACGACTCGGGCGTCGTCGACTCCTCAAGCAAGTCGCACATGGACTCGTTGAACGACTCAGACAGCACGCGCATCTCCTCCTCGCTCGCCGGCGTTGCGCCCTCGAGGATCTGCTTGAGCCGGTCGTTGCGCGCGTGCGCGCGGATCGCCTCGCCCACGGCGAGGTTGCGCCGCTCCACCTCGCTCATCCGCGCCTTGATGCGCTTCTGGTCGAGCTGGCGCTGCAGCTCGGCTATGCGCCGCTTCGCCTCCGTCTCACTCTCCTTGAGTTTGTCAAGGACGATCGTCGGATAGCCCGAGCCGGCGGACCCCGAGTCGCCTGCCAGCGTCTTGGCGGAGGCACGCCCTGCCTTTTTCGCTTGACGCTGATGCTGCTGAAACGCCGCAAACGAGAGCTGGGCACTGTGAGCGGCAGCATCCTCCGCAATCTTCTCCATTCGCGCCTGCGCGCCTTTGGAGCGCCCAACCTCGTCGATGTGTGCACCTGCCGCCTTAAGCTCCGCCTGCAGCGCGCGACGCGATGCCTCGATCTCGTCGGCGCCGCTCGAGAGCTCCGCCCCCGCGTTCATGAGGCTCTCGACTCGCGAAAGATGCAGACGAAACGGTGCGTTGTGCGACACGCTGAGTCTTGACAAGACAAGTGTCTAACAAGTGCTTTTGCGCAGAACCTCATGTGTTCTGAGAACTACATATTACCGGATATCGCGTCTGAGCGTCGAACCCCGTGACCGAAATGTGTAGTTCTTGCGCATATATTAAAGGCGCATATGTTCGCTCGCGCATGTGGTTGTGTTTAAGGCTGGGTGACTTTGCTTGCCTAAGTAGGTAGATTGTGTATTCTCGCATCTCAGGGCCCTAGTTGCCTAGTTCTCAGCAGAACAGCCATCGATACTGTCGGTACGCGGTACCCACCCGACCTGAGGACCTGTACTGAACCTCTCGTGCCGGCAACACAAAGTTGATGCCGCCCCGCGCGCCGGGGCGGAGCAAGCCCGCGAACAGAGCTCTAGCGACGCTCATTATCGTTCCCGTGCCGCGCCCTTGCCTAAAAGGGCGGACCGACCTGAATTGCGTTCTGTCGACGGATGAGGGGGGGCATTGTCTGGAGCCATCTGGACTCCGAGTCCGCGTCGACCATGGGGTCGCTCATCCGCGAGGCAAAGACGCTCCCCAGGCCGCTGCGCGTGGGCGGCAAGTCATAGTCGTCCACGTACGACGGGTCGTCGACGAACTCGGCGCTGGGGATGAAGCCAAATGAACGGTAGGCAAGAACCTCACCATCAACGTCGACGTCGACGGCGTGGCTGTAGGGATCGTTACTGATCTCGTAGTTGTGGCCCCACGCCATCGGAGCCTCGGGGAGCGCGGCCGCCGCAACGTCCGGGCTCGCGTGCGCCTGTGAGCGCGGCGACGAGGAGGGCGAGGAAAATGGCGAGGCACCGAAGCCGACCGGCCGCGAACTGGGCGAGCGCGCGGCGTCAACGACCTGCTGCTCGTACTGGGAGCGCAGCGTGCGCAGCCAGTTGACGTGCTCGTCGAACTGCGCCACGTTGGTCGTCGAGGCGGCGGGCATGTGCAAGCAGAAGGAGTGGGGCGGAATAGCGAGCAGGTGCAAAAGTGCTCGAATTTCCTGGACGCAAAAACGACACTTCGCCCGTTTCTGTATCAATTCCCCACAGCGCCGGAACTCGGATCAAAAGGAGGCGGGAATCAGAGCATGCGGGACCTTGTATGAGTGTGTCTAGTCACGTCCTTTTCTTTTGGGCGTGCGACGAGTCTTGTTTTGGCTTCGTCTCGTCGCATGAGCTGGTTCAACGAGGTGAGCTCGACTCGAGCTCCCGACGCCGATCTTCACCTCACGATGCTCGCACTCGCGACCGCCGCCGCGTTCACCGCCTACCTGCAGCCGGGGGCTGCCCCGATCGTGCAGGGCCGCATGTCGCGCGTGCAGGGCGTCAGGTTCGAAAGCGTGCCCACTCGAAAAGCGCACGCTACCATGCATTTTCCTGTTGCCACCTCCCGCTTTCCCATGGTTCCACCCACACTGAGACGAATCTGGGGTGTTGCTCGCGCGCGTGCGCAGCATGGACGAGAACGCCTGGCGCCGCTCGTACGACGGCAAGGGCGGCGTCGCCGCCGCCGCTGCGCCCTCGGGTGAGTATGCCATCGTGCCGGGCACTGGCAAGGGCACCCAGAACTTCCTCGAGGCGGACCCGTACTGGGACCAGACGAACATCCCCCTCAACACGTACAAGAACAAGGCGCCCTTTGTCTCCAAGGTCATCTCGGTCAAGCGCATCGTTGGCCCGCAGGCGACCGGCGAGACGTGCCACATCATCATGAACCATGGCGGCAAGATGCCGTACTGGGAGGGCCAGTCGTACGGCGTCATCCCCCCGGGCATCAACCCGAAGAACGGCAAGCCCAACACGGTGCGCCTCTACTCGATCGCCTCGTCGCGCTACGGCGATGACATGACCGGCACGACCACCTCGCTCTGCGTGCGCCGCGCCACGTACTGGTGCCCCGAGCTCAAGGCGGACGACCCCGCGAAGAAGGGCGTCTGCTCCAACTTCCTGTGCGACGCGAAGCCCGGCGATGAGCTCATGCTCACCGGCCCGTCGGGCAAGGTGATGCTCATCCCCGAGAAGGACCCGAACGTCGACCTGATCATGGTCGCGACCGGCACTGGCATTGCGCCGTACCGCAGCTTCATCCGCCGCCTCTTCGTCGAGAAGACGCCCTACGGCGAGGTGTACAAGGGCCTCGCGTGGCTCTTCCTCGGCGTCGCCAACGCGGACGCGCTCCTGTACGATGACGAGTGGCAGGAGGTGCTCAAGAAGTACCCGAAGAACTTCAAGGTCGACTACGCGCTCTCGCGCGAGCAGAAAAACGTCGACGGCGGCAAGATGTACATCCAGGACAAGGTCAAGGAGTACGCCAACGAGGTCTTCACCCGCATGGACAACGGCGCGCACATGTACTTCTGCGGCCTCAAGGGCATGATGCCCGGCATCACCGAGATGCTTGAGGAGGTCTCGTCCAAGAAGGGCCTCGTCTGGGAGGACAAGCTCAAGGAGTGGAAGGAGAAGGGCCAGTGGCACGTCGAGGTCTATTAAGCGTGCAACCCACTCGAGCTGAAGGCAACGTAGGGAATGCGCGGCCTGGCATAAGGCTCGTCGCGCACGGCCTGTGCGTGCGCAGTACCCGCAGTTGGCAGTTTGTAACGCCGTAGGTTGTGCCATTGCATCGCGGCTGGCGCGCGCGCGACTCTCAGCGCCGCGAATTAACTGTATGGGCGGGGTCTGCGATGCAGGATGGGTGACTCGTTACAGTCTGAGTATGGTGCGTCGGACTTTGTCAAGGTTCTCTGACCAATTCTCTGGAAGTTCGGGGGCGGGGCGGTGTGGGGTCTTGTGGGGGGGGTTACCGGAGTTTTATAATTGGCTGTGAATTACAAATGTCATCAGACGCTCAGACGCTGATGAAGGTCCTGGTCCTAGCCGTGGTCTCGCACGCGGTGTGCGTCGCAGGCATGGCCGTCGTACGAGGAACGATGACACACGGCTCGAATGTGCGGTGCTGCACCTCGCGGCTCCGTATGGTATCAGCCGACTTCAAGATGACAGCACCGAGTGCTGACGTTGTATTGGATGCAGAGCTCATGATGACCGCTCGCGAGGCCATCGCGCAGCCCGTCGACGACTCATGCACAACGAATGTGCCTCCTCTCGAGGACGGCGTCGTCAACTTCAATCGCCACCTGATCGGTGTGATGAAGGGTGCCATCGATGCACTTTACGCCGGCCGCGACTTCCAACGCTTCTATGTGCTCGAGACGATCGCGCGCGTACCGTACTTCTCCTATCTCTCGTGCCTTCACATGTATGAGAGCCTCGGCGCGCGCGATCAGGTCCGGCGCATGCGCACCCACTATGCAGAGGCCGACAACGAGCTTCATCACCTGCTCATCATGGAGCATCTCGGTGGCAGCGAAGCTTTCGCCGACCGTTTCCTGGCGCAGCACCTCGCCTTCGGCTACTTCTGGTACTGCGTGCTGCTCTACCTCTTGCACCCGCGTGCCGCCTACCATCTCTCCGAGCTCGTCGAAGAGCACGCGTACCACACTTACGACGCCTTCGTGACTGAGCGCGAGGCGATGCTCAAAGCGGCGCCTGTGCCCTCCATCGCGCGCGAGTACTACTCGGGTGACGATGTGCTCGAAACGTTCATGCGCACGGGCCGCGGCCGCCGCTCGCTTGAGTCGCTCTACGACGTCTTCTGCGAGGTACGCGACGACGAAGGTGAGCACTGGCGCACGCTCATCAACCTCGTGCAGCGCGACGAGCTCGACGGGCCGCCCGAGGGGTGCTCCGTCGTGGGCACCGTTGAGAGGCAGCAGCAGCGGCAGCAGCAGCGCGAACGCGAACAGTAACCTTTGCACCTGGGTTGATTTACTTTTCCCCACATCGCTAAATTAGAAACGTAAACTCCCGGCCCCTTGGAAAACTTGACTTCCACTTCACGTGACGAATCCGCAGAATCTCCCAGAAAATGCTCGCCGTGATCGGCCTTGCTGTCAGGCACGTCCCGCCTGCCTTCGCCGAGCCCACACAAAGCTAGCAGGAACCATGGTCAACTGCAAAGCTTCTGAATTGCTGATTCAAGCGCTGTGCGTGCCGTTCTCGCAGCGGTGCTTACGTTGTCCGCCCAGCGTTGCGCATCACCAACGTTCAGTCCAGGTGCGTGTGATGCCTGCCAGTGCACTAGCAGTGGCTGCGGCTGGCTGGCGCGCCACCAAATGCGCGTATGGAACCGTCAGAGGTGATGGCATGGCGCAGCGATACAGCACGCCGCCTTCAAGTCCAGGCGCTGCTCACAATTGCCAACGGACTGTGTATCCCCACAAAGCCGCCTCGGCTCCCAAAATTCACATGTGGTGCCTGCTGCCGTTGGTGCACGCAGCACTGCCAATGTCCAGATGGGCCTCGTCGACGCTGTTAAGAACGTCTTCGGTGGCAAGAAGCAGGTACGATAGCAGCTGCTGGTGCTGCAGAGAAGAGCAGCAGCAGCAACAGCAGCAGTAGCAAGCACGCAATCAATTGCATGTTCGTCTGCCTGACAAGCGAACGCGCCGCGTGCTCTCCTGCCAGGACTTCCTCGAGGCGGACCCGTACTGGGACCAGACGAACATCCCCCTCAACACGTACAAGAACAAGGCGCCCTTTGTCTCCAAGGTCATCTCGGTCAAGCGCATCGTTGGCCCGCAGGCGACCGGCGAGACGTGCCACATCATCATGAACCATGGCGGCAAGATGCCGTACTGGGAGGGCCAGTCGTACGGCGTCATCCCCCCGGGCATCAACCCGAAGAACGGCAAGCCCAACACGGTGCGCCTCTACTCGATCGCCTCGTCGCGCTACGGCGATGACATGACCGGCACGACCACCTCGCTCTGCGTGCGCCGCGCCACGTACTGGTGCCCCGAGCTCAAGGCGGACGACCCCGCGAAGAAGGGCGTCTGCTCCAACTTCCTGTGCGACGCGAAGCCCGGCGATGAGCTCATGCTCACCGGCCCGTCGGGCAAGGTGATGCTCATCCCCGAGAAGGACCCGAACGTCGACCTGATCATGGTCGCGACCGGCACTGGCATTGCGCCGTACCGCAGCTTCATCCGCCGCCTCTTCGTCGAGAAGACGCCCTACGGCGAGGTGTACAAGGGCCTCGCGTGGCTCTTCCTCGGCGTCGCCAACGCGGACGCGCTCCTGTACGATGACGAGTGGCAGGAGGTGCTCAAGAAGTACCCGAAGAACTTCAAGGTCGACTACGCGCTCTCGCGCGAGCAGAAAAACGTCGACGGCGGCAAGATGTACATCCAGGACAAGGTCAAGGAGTACGCCAACGAGGTCTTCACCCGCATGGACAACGGCGCGCACATGTACTTCTGCGGCCTCAAGGGCATGATGCCCGGCATCACCGAGATGCTTGAGGAGGTCTCGTCCAAGAAGGGCCTCGTCTGGGAGGACAAGCTCAAGGAGTGGAAGGAGAAGGGCCAGTGGCACGTCGAGGTTTACTAAGCGAGTTTAGCAGGCCGAATCACGGCACTTGTCTGAAACTTTTGTGCCGGACCCGCCACTCAGACCATCACACCGCGCCTCCGCGCGCCGGCCCGCGAGCCGCGACGCCGAAGCACAAACCTGCAGAACCGAGCCCTCTCACGCAACGCGGTGTGTTGATCGTCCGGGTGTGTTTCACACAGTGGTTTCACAGCTTTCTTCGTCTGCAGCGGCGACGTGTCGGGCCTTCACGTACGATGCCAAGGTCAGCGGCCCGCGCAGCTGAGAACACACGCGCGCGCTGCCTTCTGCGCCAGCCCTCCTTCATCCATGCTCTATGAGGACCACTGCCAAATCGGGCGCCTACTGAGGGGTCATTGGCCTCGATGCGTTCAAAAATATTGAGCTCAAACCGAGAGCTGAGCCGTCGCCCTGCCACTGCTCCTGATGCTGCTGCCTCTGCCTCGCCAAGGGGATGACGAACGAGGTGCTGCGTTCTTCTTGACGCCCGCTGGGCGCATGAAAACCATAACCTGTTCTGAATTCTGCAAATCCGACCCTTTCCGGCTGGCCTGGCGTGAACGTTGATGTTACCTAAGCCACATCCTCTGACCAAAAGGGTTGAGGAATAGGCCGAAGACGGGAATCTCACGAGCTGAGTTCTAATGTTCCTGGCTGCCCTGGGCCTCCCGACGGCCGCCCTTCCAGCCCTGCCGATGACGACCTTATATTAGCTCTATCAGAACACTCTGACGATACCACACTTCATTCATGCGTGTCATCTGAGGCAAAGCGGCTGTTCCTTGCCGATGGCTCGGCTGCCTTGACTGACCACCATCTGCTACTGACCGATCCGCTCATCAATGATGTGTGTGCCTGTGTGTGTTTGTTTGCAGGATCAGCAGTCCTGACGGCTTACGGCCGAGCCACGTAGTGCGAACGATCGTGTAGCCCTCGCGGTAAGGCCCGTTAATGCATAAAGGCGCTCTCGGCTTAGTTAACGTTCAGGTGAAGGCCAGGTTAAGTACATAGGTGCTGATTACATAGAGTACAGAGGTAAAGTACAGAGAGTACATAGGTACTCACTCGCACGTCACCACACAGGGCGCGCGCGCCTCCCGGGCCCGCCTCTGTCCCTCCCGGGCCCGCCTCTGTCCGCGCGTCCGGCCTCCGCCCTCCGCGGCCGCCGTGCGCCGAAAAGCGTGACGACGCGAAGTGGTGACGTCTGGTCGCTCGCGACCGCTCTCATGCACACGAACAACGTCAACGACGTCACCCGGCGTCCGCGCGCGCGTAGCTTGTTGCCGTCACGCCACGCCACACGCGGGCGCCCGGCCGGTTCTCGGTCACATGAGTCATGACACATGATCGTACGGACCGGCCGCGCGCGCCGTCCACCCGGGACGCTTAAACCCACGTCTCCTCCGCAAGGAGTCCCCATCTGCCAACACGCGAACACGACACCTCCAGTAACACGCGGCCCATCGATGCGAGAATGCCAAGGGCCGTCGCGAGCGGCGTAACAGCGGGTCAGCCAGCACCTGTAACAAGCAGGCTGCACAGCGCCGTGGCACACTCCACAGCAGATTGTGAACGCCGAGCCAGTCATCATCTGTCATCAATGCATCTCCCATCATCCGATTCCATCCTCGCTTTTATCCCTGCCCGCTGCCGCCGCGCCTCAGCCGAGGCGGTCGAGCTTGGGTGGCGTCATCTTCGGGTTCTCCTCCTTTAACCGCCGCTGCTGACGCTGATGCCGGTCGAACGAGCATGGATGCTCATGCATGCAACGGCCGCAGAAGAGGTCCCCGCACTGACATACGCTCGTGCAGGTAGCCGTGAGCGGCAGCCGGCAGTCGCACCCCTTGCAGTAGAGCCGCTTGCGCGACGGTACTGTGCCTCCGCCGCTGCCGCTGCTACTGTTGCCGGCCGCACGCGCGTCAGAGAGCACTGACTCTGGCAAGACGAGGCGACCCGCACTCGCGCTGAGCAGCTGTTCATCGTCGATGGCGCAGCACAGGCCGTCGGCGATCGCCGACACCGCCGCCGCGCTGCTGGCCGCCTCGTCGCCTTCGTAGGACGCGGTGTAACAGGAGGATGCGCCGAGGGAGGATGCTGTGGCTGCAGCCGCTGCCTCGATCGCTATGAGCTCCGCCGCCGAGAAAGAGACACACAGGTCCATGGGCGCCATCGAGGGCGCCATCGAGGGCGACGCACGCGGCGAGCGGGCCAGGATTCGCGAGTGGCGTGGCCCCGCGGGCCACCCAGCCGCACCGCGCCCGCCCGGTCCAGTACGAGGCGTCGTCGGCGGCCGCGGTGAGCGATGCGGTGAGCGCTGCCGAGGGCTCAGGGCGGCGGCGACGGGGGCAGCCGCGAGCAGGCTCGCGGGCAGCGAGCTCACGAGCAGCGCGCACCGCTCCTCGAACCGCGCCTCTTCGGCAGCGACGAGCAGCTCGCGTGCCTGAGCGTACGGCAAGGCGCTCAGATCGCGCATATCGTTCTCGTACTCCTCCAGGGCCGCGAGCTCCGCGAGGACGTCGGACGGGGGGTGGAGGAGCTCGAGGTCCTCGGGGGCGGCCATCAAGCCGGTGCGGATACGCGTTGGCACCCCTGCCGCCTCGCAAGCCGCACGCGCACGCGCCTCCTCGCAGGCCGCGCGGCTGGCGGCGCTGTCTGCCCGAGCGCTGTCTGGCTCCGCGGCGCCCTCTGCAGCTTCGGTTTCGAGAAGTGAGGGAGGGAGCGCCATCATGCGGCCGAGCGCGAGCTGCAATGCCTCGGCCTCGGCCTCGACCTGCGCCCGCCAGCGCTCGTGCGCCGCCTCCTCCTCGGCCCGTGCCACCGCCTGCGGCTCGGAGGTCGGTTTGTCGCTTCGCAGCCCGCGAGGACAGGGCACGAGGTAGAGCTGGAGGTTGCGGCCCTCGGGCAAGGCGGTTGCGTAGTCGGCAAGTGTCAGATCGACGCGCATGAGCATGCTGATGTGCGGCAGGTAGAAGCGCAGGCATACATCCTCGTCACCCGCGGCGAGATTCAGGCTCCTGAGCGCCAGCTGGACGAGGTCGTCGTGCGACATCTCGGCGCGGGCCAGGATGTCCCGGCGACGCTGGCCAGTGATGATTTCGTGGAAATCGATCGAGTATGAGGCGCCCGTTGCCGGCCTCTGGTGCAGTAGCATGAGGGTGGCATCCGCCGGCACCTCGTCGTCTCCTTTGAGCGTCTTGCCCTTGCACACGAGCTTCATCTCGCGCGGAAGCAGGCCCGTCAACTCGACGAGCGCGAGCTTGACGGAGAAGGCGTCGAGCTTGACGCCGGTGATGACGTGCGAGCGGCCCTGGTGCTTGATGATCGGCATCGGTCGTTGGTCAATCGTGTCAGAGTCCGAGTGCTCGAGTATCGGCGTTGGATCCCGGTTTCGCACGATTCGTGAGATTAAAAGTCAGCAGTTTTTAAAGCAGTTGCGTTGGCCGAGGGGCCCCAAAAAACGCGTTGCGTGGGTCCCAGCGCGCGACGGAAGCTCTCGTCGGTCAGTTCCGCGCTTGCGGGCCAACCGAAATCGCCTCGACCCTCGTGAACCGCCTCACCTCAGCGATCGGCCGCGCGGCGAATTGCCAGAGTTATTGCGAGGCGTGCCGGAGATGGGTGCGAGGCTGTGCGTGTTGAGCGAGCGGAATACGCCCTGCGTACTGCTCTGCGCCTTGCGCGCGCCGCGCCCCTGCAAAATGGCCTGGATCAGGTGGTGTGTGTCGCGCGGCCCGTCCTCGTCTTCGGCCTCGTCCTCATCCTCGTCCTTTTCCGCGGGGCGGCCGCCCGCTTTGCCCTTCTTGAGGGGCGGCACCTTGGCCCCCGCCGCCGCGGGCACCCCGGCCGGCGCCGTGCCGGGCGCCGCTGCCGCGGGCACCTTCGCGCCCTCGAGCTCGACTGGCTCCCAGCTCGATGAGTCACTCAGCGACCATCGGACGCCGGTCGACTCTCCAAGCGCGCCTGCGTAGCTCACGCCGCTCGTGTCGAAGCGCCAGAGCTTGATGCGCCCGTCGGAGCCGCCGGTCATGATGAGCCGTTGGCGCTCCACGTAGTCGATCGTGACGATGCACACCGCATGGTCGCGATCGCCGTGCGCGCGCCAGTGCGCGACCTCGAGCACGTTCGAGCGCTGGTCGATGCCGGTCACGTTGAGGAAGTTGGATACGTCCCAAACTTTGAGGTAGCCAGTCGAGTCGCCCGAGAAGAGGAACGAGTTCGTTGGCTCTGTCGCGAGCGCGACGACGCCCTCGCCATTCTTGTGGTTTGCATGCATCTCCCACACAAGCAGGCCCTCGGTGACGTTCCAAAAGCGCAGCTTGCCGTCGGCGGAGCCCGAGACGAGCGCCTGGCTGCGCCGCTCGAGGAAGAGCACCTTCCACATCGCGCGCTGGTCCACGTCGAGCTTCTGCACATGCGGGATCGCCAGCTTGAATTTGAGCACCGCGCTGTCCATGTTCCACACGAGGAGTCGGCCGTCGTACCCGGAGGTCACGAGCAGATTGGGTGGCGAATACGCGATGGAGAGGATGTCCTCGTCATGGCCGCTCATGATGCGGTCGGGCTCGACGGGCGCGGCGGACGCCGTCTGCTCGTCTCGCCACACGACCACCTTGCGGTTCCAGCCTCCGGCGAGCACGAGACGATTCTGCCCCTCGACGATGAAGGCGAGGCACGACGTCTCTGTGTGCCCCTCATTCCGCAGCTGCTGCAGCATCTGACCGTTGGAGAAGTTCCACACGCGCACGGTGCCATCGTTGGCGGCCGTGATCAGCCGGCGGCCCGCCTCATCGAAAGCCATCGCCGTCATCTTCGTCTCGTGCAGCTCCGTGAAATGGAAGACCATCTCACCCTTTTCGATGTCCCACACGCACACGTGCGACGTCTCGTCGCCGGAGACGACCTGATGGAAGTTGTCATTATAGAGCGCGGCGACGAGCGGTGCCTCGTGCCGAGCGGCGTTGTTGCGCTTCGCCGCCTTGACCAGCGGCCACGGACGCAGCCGCGTGGTGCCCGTGAGGAGGCGGTGGTGGTGCCCATCATAGGCCATCGCACTGATCTTATCCTCGGGACGGTAGTTCGTCTTGTCGTACAGCGTCTGGACGCACTTGTGCGAGCGCATGTCCCAGACCTTGATGCACTTGTCGATGCCACACGAGAAGAGCTCCATGCCGTCCTCGCTCATCGCCACGTGCTGCACCGACGCCGTGTGCCCCATCAAGAGCACGAGCGGCTTTGGCGAGCGCACCGTGCTGTAAGGGTTCCAAAGCGCGATCGTGCGCTCGAGCCCACAGCTCGCAAGGACCTTGGCGGCGCTCGACCACGCGAAGGAGTAGACGCCGCGCTTGACGGGCGCAAACGGCCCGTACGACTCGCCCAGCGTGCGCGTGACCGCGTTGCGCCGGCCCAACTCGCTCAGCTTCAGAGTGCCGTCAAGCGAGCAGCTGATCATGAGCGATAGGTCGGCAAAGTATGCCACCTTGGTAATCCAATCGGTGTGGCGCCCCTTTTCGTACGTGCTGCGGTAGCTCGTGGCCGAGATGATCGTCTCGCTCTCCTTGCCCGGCCGTGACGTGTCGTAGATCGCGACGTTGCCGCAGTCATCCCCCACGAGAAGCTTCTCCTTGAGCTGGTCATTCCAGCTCCCCAAGCAGAGGGGCGAGGTCTCGAGGCCCGTGAGCTGCGCGACGAGCTCGAATTTCTCGGTGGAGGCGTCGTAGAAGGAGATGGTGCGGTCGGTGGACGAGGTCGCAATGCGGTTCGAGACCTCGAAGTGCGTCATGCTGGTCACCCACGATTCACACACCTTGATCGTCTTCACGTGGAGCAGCGTGTCCGATTTCCACACGCGCACGGTTCCGTCGCGGCTGTACGTGAAGAGGCGCTCGATCTTGGGCAGCTGCAGAATCCCGTCCATCATGTCGCTGTGGTGCAGGTGCTTCGGGTTGGGCTCGTTGCGCGGGTCCACCTCGGTGAGCTTCGATGCCCCTTCGGTCGTGTTGCGCCCGGATGAGGACTGGCTCTCGAGCAGCATGAAGTTGGTGAACTCGTCCCAGTCGACGGTGCCGTCAGAGTTGGCGTCGATCTTCATGAACAGGTGCGTCAGCTGCTCCTTGCTCATGTCGCGGCCCAGCACGCCGCCGAACGCAAGGACGAACTCATTCAGGTCCAGCGTGCCGCCGCGATCGAGGTCCGCGCGGTTGAAGGCGGCTTTGAGGTTCATTAGCTGCTGCATATTAATGCGGTCTTCCAACGTCATACCCACCTCCTCCTTGTCCATGGCAGCAGCAGCGCGACAAGGCCGGCAATGTACCCAGGCGTTCGAATCAAAAACGGCAAGAAATGCTTGCTTGCTTGCTTGGCAAGAAAGACTGAAAGCAGCACGTAACGGGACGCTGCGCCTGAGGACCATGTTGTGTATCACCAGGTTTTCTCGATGAGAAGAGACGGGTTCACATCTTTTTCACCGCAGAGGCGCACGACGCTGCTCGTGCGCGCTGCCCGCGCCCAGTCGTGCGGCGCGGATGAACGCGGGGTCGCCGTCCGCGGCCGTCTTGGACCCCAAGGTCAGCTACATCCGGGACGTGTGGCATGACAACCTCGAGCAGGAGATGGCCAACATCCGCCAGATGATCATCAATTACCCGGTCATCTCGATGGTGCGCCAGCACCCTGTCTGTGGGCGGCCCCATGCCCGCCTACCGTGTGTACACCCCCCCCACCCGCCCACCCACTTTAACCGTCGCCCCCACCCCCCCGTCCGCCCCCGCCTCGCCTGCAGGACACCGAGTTCCCCGGAGTCGTTGCCAAGCCCATAGGCTCCTTCAAGTCTGCGAGCGACTTCCACTACCAGACTCTGCGCTGCAACGTCGACCTGCTCAAGATCATCCAGCTGGGGCTGACCTTCTCCAACGATGAGGGCGAGCTCGCGCCAGGCGTGTGCACCTACCAGTTCAACTTCAAGTTCTCACTCAACGACGACATCTACGCGCAGGACTCAATCGACCTGCTCACACGCTCGGGCATTAACTTCCAGCGGCACGAGGACTACGGCATCGACGTGGTGTTCTTCGCGGAGCTGTTCATCTCATCGGGCTGCGTGCTCAGCGATGATGTCAAGTGGATCTCATTCCACTCGGGCTACGACTTCGGCTACCTTGTGAAACTGCTCACGTGCAAGCGGCTCCCGGCCGAGGAGGATGTCTTCTTCTTGGAACTCAAGCTGTACTTCCCGTCCTTCTACGACATCAAGTACCTGATGAAGGCGTGCGAGGGGCTCAAGGGCGGCCTCAACAAGCTCGCCGAGGATCTCGAGGTCGAGCGCATCGGCCCGGAGCACCAGGCGGGATCAGACTCGCTGCTCACGCAGGCCACCTATTACAAGATGCGCCAGCTCTTCTTTGAGGACGAGATGGATGAGGACCGGCACATGAACATCCTGTACGGGCTCGAGCGCGGCGCCAACCTGGTCAAGGGAGGCCCTGGCGGCTCGGGCAACGAGCGCGTCGTCAACGTTAGCAGCAGCGCGCAGCGCGCCGAGGCGGCGAGGGCCTCTGCCGAGGCCGCCTCCCTTCTCGCTCAGCTTCCCACAGGGGGCGCTGGCAGTGCTGGCGGCGGCTATGATCAGGAGTCGTCGGCATGATGCATGTACGCAGTGTTCTGGATCCGGTTTCACAAGTCACATTTGACAATATACAATATACACGACAATTTTGTTAGACAATTGATACACCTCGACCGCTCAACGCAAAGAATCGTTACGAGATACGGCCGGGCGCTATAAGTCTATAGTCTTACGACTCACCCAGACGGAGGCGCCAGTACTCGCGCAACAAGAATCGGCGGGTCGCGGGTCGCGCACTCGCGCAACAAGAATGTTTAACACGATTGTGTCAACATTCAAATGTTGATTCAATGTAACGAACTGTAAGATCTTAGATCATCTATCACACGAGCGAATATATTTAATGCGGGGCCATCCCTAGCGTAACTAGCGAGGTCCGAGGCGCTGACACCGTGACCGTCATGTCGTCATAAGTACTGACTCGAAGTACTGACTACGATTGAACCTGAGTGCGACTGTGAAATTCCGTTCGTACATCGTACTTGATGGTGTGTTGTAAGCAAACAAGCTGCTTGCTTGCTTGGTGTGTTGTGAATGAATTAGTAACAGAGCACGCGTTGTGTGATAGGAATTTACCGGTACCGACCGTACATTTCGGACCAGAAATGCGTGACAAGGCGATGCATAGCTGTCGCCGCATTTGTTGGCGATGGGCAGCGTGTCTCGTCTTCGTGCGGCTGCCCATTTGCATCGATGGTCAACGCGCCGCTCCGTCGATTCTCTGCTTCCGCGACGACCTGCCTGGCGTCCTCTTGAAGCCGCGCTTCCTGCCACGAGAGGAGCCAGAAATGGTTGTGGGTGACATCACACCTGCAGCACTGCGTGCACGTCAGTTACTGGACAACTTGACCGCCAGTGCCCTGACCACCGGGTGCTCTTTGTCGATTTCCGGCTACTCATGGGGTTACGGTGGCTGGTTTCACAGCCTTGTGGACTTGGTAACAGCAGTTCTTGCTCAGGCTAAGGTGCCACAGCCCATGCTGCTGCACGCCGCACTGAAGGGTGACGTGGTGTGGAGCCGCCACGCGAAGGCCAAATGGCCAAAGCGTCTCAAAAACATCAGCACTATTAACCGCACCAATTTCCATCGCTGCCTTGGGCGAAATTTGAGCTGCTTCCTCGATTCATTCCCCAGCTTAAAGACTGTGAAACTTCGCCCGGATACAAAGTGTATCGTGGCTGAGCAGCTGCGCAGCGAGGCGGCCGTGGCCGCAAAATCGCTGTTCTCAGCTTCCAAAGGCGTGACACAACTTCATGCGCGCTTTTGGGCCGTGTGCACACTGCTCGAGCGCATCCTGCATCCATCAGCGTGGCTGGCCGATCGGCTCGATCAGAAGCGCATCGAGTTGGGTCTCAACGAGTCGTACGCGCAGCGGCCGCGGCTGTCGTTGCACATGCGCCGCGGCGACTCTTGCTCAGATGGCAGACGAACGGGGCGCATCTGCTCAAATGGCACCGCATATGCAACGGGGGTCATGGAGATGGTTTCTAGTTTTGGTTACCGTTCTCTGGTTGTCACGAGTGATTCTGACGACGCAGTTGGTGAGCTGCGGGCTGCTCTAGCCTCGCGTGGCTGGCAACCACACTGGCCGATCATTGCGAGCACGGCATCGCAGAGTGCTGAGCGCGATCGCTGGTTCAAAGAGTCGCCGCGGGACAAGATTCGAATCGAGGCGCAGTGGGCGGCGGGTGACCTCGACCCTTGGGAGGACTTTGAGTCGTTCCTGATCGACGTTTTTCTCCTAAGGGAGAGCGATGGGTTCGTGGGAAAGTTCACGTCTAACTTTGACAGGCTTGTCTTCGAGTTGATGAGCGCGCGCTTCGGCTGCGTGAGGCCATACTTGTCGCTAGATGCATCTTGGTGCTTCGGAGGCTTTCAAACAAGTCCCGACGGAAACCGTCGCTTCTTATGCGGAGCGCCCGCAGCTGGGGGCTATGGCGGACTGAATACTACGCGGTAGCAGCTGTTTCATCCAAAGTGAGGGCTGTATTCGGAAGTTTACACATGTTTACACCCAGATGGCACCACCGAGATCTCACAGTGACCGCGTCAACGGACAACCACAACGCGCAACCGTCGCGTCCCCGTCCGGACACGTCGGGACACGTCCGGAGCGCCGCCGCGAGGGCCAATCGGGTGACGTGACGTGCGCCTGATTTGTGTGTACGGTAAGGGTCCCTAGGCGGATTTTGCCCGTCACCACCAGGTAACCACCTGAATTCGAAACTTATCCCTTTTAGGGAAAGTGAGGAATGCGCCGCGAGATCTCGAGCGCGTGTTTGTTGCGCGATGCTGCTGGGCTGCTTTCAAACCCTGGCCTTCGCCGCTCGAGTTCCTGCTCGCATTCATGCCGTGCACATGCAGCTGTCGGCAACCTCGGGCGCGGTCACGCCCTTTGAAGACTGGGCAGAGGCCACCGGTATCAATGCACCAAAGCTTGCCGTCATTGGCCGTGAGGATCTGCGCGGCGTTGTCGTGCTTGAGGATGTAAAGGAGGGCGAGGAGCTGTGCTGCGTTCCACGCACCTCGTGCCTCGACCTTTCTGCGGTCGAGGGCTCTGGCTCCCCGTGCGAGGCGTTCGTGCCAACCAGCCTGTGGGTCACACTGCGCTGGTACGAGCGCCTCGCCTGCTGGCTCCTCGCAGAGGAGCGGCGCGGGCAGGAGTCGCCCATCGTGGGCTACCTCGGCTACCTGCCGCGCCCCGAGTCCTTTGCGAACGCGCCGCTCGTCTGGACCGATGACGAGCTCGCCGAGCTGTGCTACCCGCCGGTCGTCGTCGCCGTTCGCGAGCAGGCGTCCGAACTCAGGGCGCTGCACGCGGCGCTCGTCGGTGGGCGCGGCGGACCGCTCGCGTCGACGGTGACGCTGTACGAGCTGCGCTGGGCGATGCAGCTCGTGCTCTCCCGCGCGTTCACCTCCACCATCGCAACGCCAGCGGAGCTCGCGAGGCGAAGGCCGCCGCCGCCGCCGCCGCCGCCCTCACCTTCACAGGTTGCAGCACGAATGTGGTTTGGCGGGCTGCCCGTGGTTGGGAAGATGTTTTTGGAGCCGCCGCCGCCGCCGCCGCCGCCGCCACTGGGCGACGGGCTCGAGATGGCCATGATGCCCATGCTCGATGCCTTCAACCACGCCTCGCGAGCAGCGACCCAGTGCTCATACGATGGCGAGCGCAACGCCTTCGTGATGAAGGCGACAGCGGCGCTGCAGCGCGGCGAACAAGCCTTCATCTCGTACGGCGACAAGTCGAACGACGAGCTGCTGCAGCTGTTTGGCTTCGTCGAGGAGGGCAACCCCTTCGACGTCTTCCTCTCGATTGGCCTCGAGGACTTCGTCTGCTCAGCAGGCGAACGCTTCTTCGTGTCGGACGCGGCCATGGAGGTGCACGCTCGCTGGCGAGCATGCTCGAGGGGCTCTGAGTGCATGCTGAGGGGCTCTGAGTGCAGGCTGAGTGCTTCCTTTGTCAGCTCGCTTCTGCGCATGCTCGATGGGTTCTGAGTGCATCTCTGAGTGCATCTCTGAATGCATTCTGATTGCCTCCCTCATCAGGCACGCTTCCGCATCCTCGATGGGCTTGGGCTGGGGGGCGCCTTGCTGGGTGAGCTCACACCGACGGGTGCGCCGCCGCCGATGATGCACGCGCTGCGCGTCCTGCTCGGCTCGAAGCAGGAGCTGGAGAGAGACCTGAAGCTCCTTGCGACTGCTGGCTCACTTGAGACTGAGGAACGGGTCTGGGCCGCGCTGCGGGGGTACTGCAAGATGGCGCGCGCCGCAATGGGCGGGCCGCGCAAGGTGGACCTCGACGCCGCCAAGGTCGCGCGCAAGGCGGGCCAGCCGCGCAAGGACCTGGCCCTCACCTTCCGCGCCGAGAAGAAGCGTCTCCTCTCCGAGCTCGAGAATCGGCTCAACTTAGTCTCGGCCCGCTCGAAGCAGGCCGGCAAGGTGGTACGGCTCTCGGCGACGGCGTAGATGCTGGCGCGCGTGCGTGCGTGGATCGGTCGTGTCGTTAGGTTTGTTCCAAATTTGGAGAGTGCGATCTCGACACGTGGCCGCCCTCGCGTTTGACGCTCGCGCGCTTTGAGAAACACGATTGTGGCGCGAGCGCTTTTGCTCCTATGGCCGATGAGCCAGCCACGCCTGCGGCGGAGGAGCTCAAGATCCGCGTCAAGAGCGCATCCGTCGAGGTCTTCATTACCCTGAACGCCAAGTTCCTCGCGCAGCCGCTCGAGAAGGCACTGATCAATCCGTTCATCAAAGTTTACAACAAGAAGACCGACGTGCCCGTCTCCCTCGAGTCGCTGATTTCGATTCACGTGACAGGCGCCGCTTGCCCAGATGGCCCGGTGACCATCGATACGGCAAAGGATCCGACGGTGGCCGCGTCCACCATCCTTGGTTCCAAGGAAGGCGTCCACATCGAGTTCACCTTTGCGGAGCAGCAGATGATGCCCGTGTTCACGGAGGGCATGAGCGAGGTGGACAAGCTCAAGGCTCGGCGTCGGGCTGAGAATGCCGCCAAGCGCGCTGCAGCTGGCGCCACGGATGACGCTGCAGCGGCGTCAGACCCATCGGCCGACACGCCGCCGGTACCGCCGCCTGCAGCGCCCGTAGAGAGCGGCCCACTCGGCCAGCTGAGCAAGGCTGAGGCGCAGGCGCAGGCTATTGAGACCGAGCTCAAGGCTTGCACCACGGAGCTCGCTGCGGCCACCAGCATGGCCAGCGTGGACGCCATCTCGACCCGCGCAACGGCGGCGGCCGGCGGCGTCGGCAAGTTGATGGCGATGATGGACGAGATTGATCTCGGCGACCTCGACGAGGAGCCCAGGGCTGCGGCGCGTGTGCGGCGCAAGGCCATCAACGCCAAGGTGGAGGACGTCCTCGAGCCAGCAAAGAAGGATCTCAACAAGGCCGTCATGGCGGCGCGGAAGAGGCTGGGTTAGAGAGGTCACTCCATGTGGACACGAGCTCTCCCCCTTTTGCGACCGCACATTTGCAAGAGGTACGGAGGAGCCGAACACCGCCGTTTCGGGCGTGCTCGCCGCACGCCGCGCTGATGCGCGGTGGGGCGAGGATCGAATATGATTGTGCCAAATGTCGCGCTGTGGCCGCATGGCGAAACTGCACTGATCGCCTAAAAGGCCAGCTGGTGTTCCCTGTTCCATATAACGGTGGCGACCGGACGTACACGTAGGGACGACGATCGACGTGCGTGTGGCGTCGGGAGTACTTCTACAAAAATTTGAGTTGCAGTCGTCGCGGATCGGTGAGGTGATGCTAGACCAAGATGCTAGAGAAGAAAGTGTGGTCTCACGTCATCGATCGATAAGCGTGTCCAGGGTGTATACACACCTCCTGTGAGAAACTCTCCCGCGGTCTCTCTCCGCGTGACGTACGTCCGGTCCGTCACCACCGCACGCTCTGGGGCATCGAGACCTGGAGCCGTGCTCGGACTGGGCTGGAAGAGCCTGCGCCCGCGCGGACGCGGGACGGGATTGGGTGCGGCATGATGTGCGGCGCGCGCGCTTGTATCCCTACTGTAGTCACGCCAATGGCTCAGCTGACGATGCAGGCCGCCGACGGCCTGCCCCTAGGTGTCGACTGCTGCTGCCGCGCCTGGACCTCGGAGACGCGCGCGAGGGCGCCCTCAAGGTGCTGCGTGAGTCGCTCGAGCGCCTCGAGCTGGCGCACGTCCAGCGTGCGGCGGTGCACATCCAGGGTATGGTCGACTTGCTCGTACCGCTCGGCCAGCGCGCGCATCGACTGATCGTACTTCCACTCGAGCTCGCCGACCGCCTGCTCGATGGCGTGGCGCCCTTCATCAACGAGCATCCCATATCCATACGGGTCGATCGCCTCGAGCGGCACCGCCTCGAGCGCCGTGCTGGGCTCATGCGCGCCGAGGAGCGCGCCGACGAGGTCCGAATGACGATCCGCGAGCCGCTGCGCCTCGAGAGCGAGATGATCGAGCTCGTCGTCCCGAGATTCGCGCGTGGGCGGGCGCGGGATGTCCTCGATGGGCGCCGTGATGGGCGCAGGCGGAGGACCTCCAGTCGGGATGGCGCCGAAGCCTTCGTCCTCTCCAGGGGGCTCGTGCTCGAGACGGCGCTCAGGCTCCTCTGTCGCAATGCGCATCGCCCTTGCTGCTGCGTGCGCCGCCGCAGCGGCGGCGTGGGCAGCGGCCGTCGCCGCGTCCATCGAGCGTTCGAGCGCGAAACCACGATCCGTGTGGGGGCTGTGAACACGATGCTTGTGGGGGCTGTGAATGGCATCAGGCGCGTCGTCGTGGCGACGAGTGTTCGTGGCGGGTGGGCCACTTAGGCCACGTAGGGAAGGCTGGCTCCGTCGTGGGTTCGGTGTGCTACGTCGTGTGCTCGGTTGGGATCCGACAGCGTCCTCGACGTGGTTCCGCCAGATCATCGACGCGATCAGCTGGACGGCCTCGGGCGACTGCACGAGCAGGGCACGTGCGCGTGAGGTGAGGTCCTCGTACTCGTCGAGGGAGTGCAACTGCTCCCTCTCGACCTGCCGGACGAGGCCAGCGCGCGTGACGTGGCCGCGGACTGCAGACTGGACGACGGTCGCGGCACGCTGCGCCTTGTGGATGCGGCGCCGGGCTTGCATGCCGCGCGCCTCGCTCTGTATGAAGAGAGCGGCCGCCTCCGCATAGCCAGCCATCGTGGACGGCGGCTCCATCGCCCTCGGCATCGCCCTCGGCATTCGGGGTGCCATCGGCGCCGAGACCGTGCGCGGCGTTGGGGGCGCAGGGATGCCCATCACGGCGCGTGCCCCAAGCGGCGGCATGCCATACGCTTGGCGCGCGCGCTCACGAAGGCGCTCCGCGCGCTCGGCCTCGGCCGTTACGGCGGCGGCTGCCGCGGCCGCTTCCGGCTCGAGGCCGTAAGTGGCCGCTTTCAAGCTGAAAGAGCTCCGCGCCGCCGCAACTGCCGCCAAGGCGGCGGCGGCGGCCGTGTCGTCGTCGGAGTGGCCGCTGCCAACGCTGCCGACGGCCGACACGACGTCCAATTCGGCGCCGTGATGGGCATCGTCCAGTTCGGCGAGGCGCTCGAGGCGCGCCTCAAGCCTCGCAAGCCTGCCGAGGACGGCATCGTCGCCGCTCCCGCCGAGGCCGAGCTGTGAGAGCATCGCCGTCACGGCCGCCTGCGCCGCCTGCGCCGCGTGCGCGCGCGCCGCCTTCTCCGCCGCCTCCAGTGCCGCCTGCTGGCTCTGCATCATCGCGCGCATCGCCGCCTGAGCCGCCTCCTCCGCGTGCTCCTTAGCCTTGAGCGCTTGGCTCTTCACTTCGAGGCGCTTGCCCACCTCCTTTCGCGCCAACTTGACGCGCACGCCCGCCTGTACGGCCCGCGCCGCATCGGCCGTCTCCTCATTTCGTCCCATTTGAAGCGCCGCGAGCTCCGCCAGCTCCTGTCGCTGCTGCCGGCCGCGCAGCGTGCGCTGGAGCGTGCATGCTGCCCCCTCCTGCCGGACGCGCTGGGCCCGCTCGTCGAGCTGCGAGAGCAACGCGCGACCGTCCTGCAGCCGCTCCTCGCTCGGCGCGAGGCCGGCACGCGCCGTGCCGAGCGCTCCGCTCAGCGCGTCGAGCAGGTCGGCGCCTCCGTTGGGCAGTCCACCCGGCAGCCCCGCGAGGGACACCGCGCCGCCCGCCTCGCCGGCGCTCGCGTCGCCGCTCGCACCGCCGCCGCCCACGCCCACGCCCTCGCCCTCGAGCTCGCTGCTGAAGAAGACATTGGCTTCGAGGTGGAAGGCGGCCGGCTGGGTGCCGGGCGGAGCGAGGCGGTGCGGGTACAGGAGGTACTCGCCGGGAGGCAGCGGCGCGGGCACGTCGAGCACTGCCCGTCGGTGCGAGCGCGCTGGCATCGTGTGGGCGATCAGGCGCGGCGGGGGGCCGTCGTCGGTGGGGCGCGTGCAGAGCAGGAGCGCGATTCCCACCTTGCCGGGCGGCGTGGCACGCGGCGCGAGCTGCTGCTCGAGGAGGAGCGCGATCCGAATTGGGTGCGCCACACGGAGCACGAAGGCGGGAACCGGTAGGTCGTTCAGATTGGCGCTCGGAGGGCGCGGCCACTCGCCCGAGACGGCGAGCTTGGTGCCCGAGATCGTCGGGTCGGCGCCGTCGGCGGTGAGCACCGCCGCGTCCACCGCGGGCGCCACCGCCACGTGGAGCACGTCGAAGAGGGCAGGGAGCTCGTCGAACGCGATCCACTGACACGTGCTGGGTGCCTCGGGCTGCGACCAGGGGCAGCTGACGAGGACTTCGCGGCTGCCGTTGGTGGCGCGCGTGCGCAGCACCGGGTACGCGAGGCCGTGCATCATGCCCGATTTCACCGCCGTCCCAACCGAAGCTCCGTCGGCGTCGCCGCCGCTGCCACCTCCCACGCCGCCACCTGCGGAGTCGTTTGCGGACGGGCTGCGTCGCAAGAGGCTCATGGGCGCGCCGTTGGCGGCGAAGCGCCTCAGTCGCTCCCAGCTGAGCGGCTCGCCCGAGCTCGCCTCGCTCGAGTCCACGTCAAGAGGCACCGTAAGCGGCAGACCGCCCGTGAGTGCGCGCAGCGCCGTCGGCAGGTGACCGATGCGCAAGGCCGCGTAGCCGCCGAGCAGCTTGGCGTAGGCCTTCTCCATGAGAGAGACCCACAGCTCGCCCGGATGGGCGCTGCGCGCGTACAGCGGGACGCCCGACGCGTCGCACGGCAGCCGGTCGTCGACGGTGACGGGCGTCCATGAGTCGCCGATGAAGAGCTGCACAGTGTACACGCCACAGTGGCAGCCGCGCACGGAGAGGAAGAGCTGGTGGAGCAGCGAAGGCCGACTGGCGACAGTGGCGAGTGCGCCAAGCAGCCAGCTGTCGCCGAGCCGAGCTGAGCCGAGGCTGATCGACGCGCCGTTCTCACGCGCCACGCTGTCCGCGAAGAGGGACACCGAGGCACCGAGCGTAGACTCTGTCGGCCGCAGCCACGTCTCTCCGGGTGGCGGAGGGAAGTGCGGGTCTTCGTGCAGCTGACCAGTGCGCTCGAGATCGCGCACGATGGCTTCCTCGGCCGCGACGGTGGCCATTACCCGGGACAGTCGCCGGGCGGTTGGATGGGCCGACCTGTGAACGTCATGTTCACGTCGTAAATTGCCATCTCGGCAAGACGCACAACCACAGGTCCCGTGGAGACACAACGTGGAGGGCGCAGTGTCCTGTGAACGTCGAATGCGTGCCTGGACAAAGGCCATCCTATTTTAAACTTGGTCGCGTTCATAAACCTATGTTCAGTACCCCCCGCGCCGCTTTCTCCTTCAGCCTGTCCTTGCCGCTCTGCACCAGCGCGACAAGCGGTGGAAATCCGTCCGGCAAATTCACTCATGCCCGGCACAGTGCGCCTCCTCGTCGGCCTTCCGCTGTTCCTGGTCGCAGATGCGCGCCTGCACCAGCGATACTCGGCTTTGAGTCACGGCTCTGCGAGCCAGGCAACGGCAACGGAAGCCAGCGATTTGTGCCAGCCACCAACTGCACTGCCATGCGACAAGCAGCAGCTGGTGGGCCGCCAGAAGGTTGAATTTCACCACGCCTTCAACAGCACGCCGCTGGCACTACATTCGACACCTGAGAGCGGCTACGTGCCCGTCACGGATCGCGACTACCTCTTCTTCCTCTTCTTCTCTCCGCACAAGGCCGCACCGGCAGACGCACCGTTGCTGGTGTGGAGCAACGGCGGGCCAGGGTGCTCGAGCATGGAAGGTGCGACAACCGGCCTCAGCCCGATCATGCTGTTCAACGCCAAGCCTGGCGCGCATGGTGGCTTCTCGCGCGTGATGACGTCCAACCATTGGGGTTGGCACAGGCACGCCGCGCTGCTCTTCGTGGATCAGCCGCGCTACGTTGGCTTCTCCACGGGCACGGGCCCGTACGTGACCACGAGCCGCGAGGCGGGGCTCGATATGGTCGTCTTTCTGCGCCGCTGGCGCCGACTCTTTCCTGAGCATGCGCACCGCTCCCTCATCTTCGCCTCGGAGTCCTATGGCGGCCATTACGTTCCCGCGTGGGTCGACGCGACGCTAAACGCGAACGCGGCGCCGGACGTGGCGCACGAGGACGTGCTTCCGCTGCGCGCCATCTACCTCGGCAATGCACTCGTCAACCGGAGCGTGCAGCAGTCGCACAACTCGTGGAACACCTTCTGCCACGCGGAGGGCATCATCAGCCCCAGCGTGACGTCGGAGAGCATTGACAAGACCGACGTTGTGGCGCATCTGGGTTACGAGCCGAACATGTACGACTTCCGGCTTGAGTCGCAGGACGGCTGCGGCGCGTACGGGTACGACTACAGCCGCTGGGCCAGCACGTTGTACAGCGAGCCCTTCCGACGCGCGCTCCATGTGTGCGGCAAGGCCGGCGCCGACTCATTTGCGGGCTGCACTGGCGGCTGCCACGTGTGCATCGGCAACCCCCCCCTGCTCCCATTCGACGAGCACGACGAGTTTGAGTACAGCGCCGCGCTCTCGCGAGCGCTCCAAGCGGGCCTCCGGCTCACTTTTGTGTACGGCAAGAACGACCTCGCGGTACCCTATGTGGGAGGTCATCGCATGGTCATGGAGACTCTGGAGTGGGGAGGCGCGTCCGCCTTCCGCGCCGCACCGCTCGAACCGCTGCTAGCCGAAGGCACCATTGAGGTCGGGCAGGTGCAACGGCACGGGTTGCTCACGTACATGCAAATCGAGGACTCGGGCCACATGGTCTTCGCGGACCAGCCCGCCGCCGGCATACTCGCGCTTCAGACCTTGCTACCGGACATGGATCATTTGACCCAGAGGGCTGTGCCGCCCCTGCTCGTGATTGGCGCGCTGATGCTCTTTGCGGCGCTTGTCGCCGTAGTAGCGCTCGGCTCGGGCGAGCGCATCTACAGGCACATTCAAGCTATTGCTGACAAGCGCTTTGGCATAGCACGAGGTGCCGACGAGTCGCGGTCCGCGCCCTTGGCAGATGAGTCGGAGCAAAGCGCCGACGACCATTATGTCGCTCTTCACAAGTGAAAAAACTTCGCCTTGCGCGCCCGAGCTGCATGCAAGGATGCGGCGCCGACGACGTAGCATTTATGTACCATTTACCTATGAGCGCGTTGTGGCACGGGAGCCGTGGCCGAGCCGGAGCGCGAGCCTCAGCCTGCCCTCTCGCTAGCTAGGCCGGGCTTGATGCTCATTTTACATTTTTTAAAGAACTCCACGAAACTGGAGCGGACCGTGCGAGTACCAACGTGCGCATCCGTTCGGATACAGCACGCACCGATGCTGTACGGTACCACAGAGGTTCAGAGCACACAACACTCAACAGAGGTGCACCGACGGACGGTCACCACCACAATGTCCAACACCAAGGGCACACCAAGGGCATCAATTAAGAACCCCCCAGCACGCCTCCCTGGAAGATTGTACTGTCACATCAGTTGGGCCATGAGACCCATGTTACCGATTCCAAAGCTCATCTTAAGCTCATCTGCGTGTTATCCCTGTCTTCGCAAAGCGTTTCAGTTCTTCTGACGCTCCATCTTTTTCTTCGTCTTCTGTCCATCTGCACAGAGCATCGTTGCATTGATTCCACGCGGCACGAGCGACGAAGCTTGGCTATGCTCGATCCACAGCTCCTCACCAAAATCAAAGTCGCATGCATGCACCATGTCGCGCTGATGAAGGATGGTGCGTGCGGCAGCGTCAGGACGCTCGACGGTGAGCACGCGTACTTTTCGATGGAGGCCACGCAATACGTTCGTCTCGTGGCCTTCGACCTGTCCACAGGCAAGGGGCAAGGGCAACTTAGGTCGTTCGGGTGCGGTACTCGAAGGGCACTGGTTCGAGAGCTCTGCAAGAGGAATCACGTCTAGCGACATGTAATCAATCGTTGGGGGCGCCTTGGCCTCATCGAGAATATCTTCCAAGCTTCGCGGTGTCATTGAACGGTGCATCAGCTTCACCCCGCGCCGGGTGAATTCTTGAACAGTGAGACAGTGTCGACCCCAGCAAGTGGGTGCCGCTGTAGATGAAACGACACTTGACAGGCCGTGCATCCACGCAGTCGAAGGCGACGCATTTGGTGGCGGGACGATCTCACGGAAGAGAAGGGACTTGGTTTCGGATGTGGGATCTCCAGTCAGCGCGAGCATAAAGGTACAAGTGCGATTTGTCTCTGTGAAACGTCTCCTTGAGCGCTTCGCCGCATCGATGCAAACTCCACGCCATCCATAATGTCGCTCCAGCAGAGCCGTGTTTGAGTTCTGGAATGGCTCGTTAGCTGCTATGTCAATGAAGAACCCGTTGGTGTTGCGTTCGAGCAACGACAGAACAGCTGCCTCTTGGCCGCTTTGCGAGTAGTACACGTGGCCGCTGTACGATAAGTAGTCGGGCATCGCGGCGTGGAGAAGCGCCGACAACTGAGAGCCGCGGGGGATAAGAGGCCTAAATACTGTTCCTGTGAATTGGCTGCGTTTCTTGTGAAATTTGGGTCCGCCGCGCGTGGCCGACAGGCCGCGATGGGGTAAAATTGTGTTTCTTGTGATGCATGCACAAATTAGCTTGAATTAATAACGGTCCGCGAAGCAGTTTCCTTCCCAGTGATGGCCACAAAATGGGCAGGAAGGGCCGTTCCGGCCCTTCTCGTACAGCTGCTTTTCTTCCTCTTCGCCGTCGTTCAGGGTCCTTTTGCGCCTGCAGGCGCATGCTGCACCAACACCTGCGCGACCGTCAACGACGGGATATGCTCCGATGGCGGTGCGGGCTCAGAGATGCAGGGTTATTGTGTTCTGGGCACGGATTGCGCCGACTGCGGCTCACGCTGCGCACCACCCCCGCCGCCACCCCCGCCGCCACAGCCGCCAGTGAAGCCACCACCTTCGCCGGATCCGTCTCCTCCGCCTCCGCCGTCTCCCAAACAACCGCCACCCTGGCCTCCTCCGCCACCATGCTCACCGCCAAGGCCTCCTCCGCGGCCTCCGCCACCTAAACAACCGCCACTACGGCCGCCGCCGCCTTCCCCGCCCCCGCCATCACCGTCGCCACCTCCGCCTGCTAGGCCGCCCTCGCCTTCGCCTCGGCCTGCCGGGCCACCTCCACCGTTCCCTCCATCGCTGCCGCCCGCTCCGCCCTCGCCACCGGCCCCACCTGCTCCTCCGCCCTTCCCACCACCACCATCGCGACCGCCGTCGAGGCCACCGCCAAGGTCACCGCCGGCCAAGCCACCGCCGCCGCCCTCGCCCTCGCCACCGCCCTTCCCACCACCCTTGCACCCCCCCCCTCGGTTCCCACCACCGCCCTCACCGTTGCCTCCGCCTCCATTCCCGCCCTCACCTCCGCCGCCTTCCCCCTCGCCGCCGCCACCGGTGGATCCACCTTTCTCAGACCCGAGCCCGCCGCCTTTCCCTCCAGAGCCTTCTCCGCCGCCGCCCTCACCGCCTCCACCCTCGCCGCCGCTGCCCTTACCGCCGCCACCCTCGCCACCGCCACCCTCTCCGCCTCCACCCTCGCCGCCTCCCTCGAAACCTCCGTCACCGCCGCCCTTTCCGCCCTCGCCTCCGTACCCGCCGCCGCCCTCGCCGCCGCCCACGCCACCGCCAGCGCCCTCGGTGCCACCGCTCCCACCGTCGCCGCCCAGACGGCCACCAATCCCTCCCCGACTGCCACCGATCCCGCCCTCCGCGCCGCCACAGCCGCTACCACCGCCCAGGAATCCGCCATCGCCGCAAACCCCACCACCGTCCCCGATTTGGAAGTACCACGTACAAGAGATCAACCACCTGACGGCGAACCCGTGCGGGTACAGCGTGACGGCGAGCGGGGGCATCAACCCCCGGCATGCCGACTGTCCCAGTGTTCAAATCGATAGGCTCGCGACGGTCTGCGTTTGCTCGGATGATGTGCGAGCAGGCGGATGGCGCACCCGAGATGGCGCACCGCTCGGTTCGCCCTCACTGCTTCCGTTCGGCTCGATCCGCCCCTTTCGGCGCTTGCGGCGCCGGATGGCCTTGCAGGAGGTGGTGGTCGAGGCCATGTGGGAGGACCGCATCGAGGACGAGGACGAGGCGCCCGATGAGAATGTGACGAACTCGTGGGTCAACCCGTTGGAGGAGGCCGTGGACAGCGAGTCTGACGTCGAGAAGGATGAGAATGGCATGCAGGAGGAGGAGGAGGACGACGACGACGACGACGACGACGACGACGACGTTAGCAACCAGGTGAGCAGCGTCGAGGGCGAGGGCGTGGGTGCTCTATCAGGTGCTCGGCTCGACCCACACGCCACCATCTATCAGGACGGCGCGCGGGACCTTCTGGACGACGATCACACCGCCGGCCTACGCTCGAACGGTGCGCCGATCTGGGAGCATCCAGAGCCCGGCGGCAAGCCTCCGAGCGACGATGACGACGACGAATCGCACGACAAAGGCGATGTGGCGAGCCGCAAGCACCCTCGTGAGCGCCCTCGGCGGGATGTTTCAGAGCCCTGGCGGCCCTCTCACGAGCTGAATCGTCGCATGGACGTCGGTCACAGTCGCGACAATGGCGGCGGCGACAGCGGCGGCGGCACCGCCCATGGCAGCGGCGCTCATGGCGGCACCACCCATCGCGGACCCTTTGCCCTGGCGCGAGGCGGACGTCGACTACTGTTTGGCGGTCTCTCAAGTGGCAATGCCCACGGCAGCGGGGGTGGCAGCAGCAGCAGCAGCAGCCCCGGTGGGCCCATGCTGCCTCCGGTGCCCCCGACTCGCCCGCCGCCCGGTCCTGCACGCGTCCTTTGCACGTGCCAACGACCCGACCGCCAGATGCGCCTCGGGCCGAGCCCGCCGCCGACGCCGCCGCCGGCCGTTCCCTTTCCGCCCCGGCCGCCGCCACGTCCGCCGCCCCGGCCACCCCGACGCCCGCCGCCCTCGCGACCGCCCCTGCGACCGCCCCTGCCGCCCTCACTGCCACCACCGCCCTCGCCGTCTCCGCCACCGTCACCGCCCTCACTGTCCCCCCCCGCGATTTGCTCATCGACATGTGCCGCCTGGCTGTCGGCGCCTTGGGCCACGATGGCAGGCTCGCCATGCGCTTCTCTCCTATGCTGGTGCACCTCGACCCAGTGGAGGCCTCTGTGTGCTGGCTGCAGCAGTTGCGTGATTTACATGGGGACCGTAGGGTAGAAGAGCGACGAGCGCGGAGACGTCAAGGGGGGCTTGGAGTAGGCTTGGAGAGGTCCATCAAGGGTAATCAAGGGAAGACAACACAGGGGGTCTGACGTGCATAGACGTGTGCGATGCGTGTGGTAGCTGCATGGGTGCGCGAATGAACCCGGATGCAGCATCCGCTCATGTGCGGGCTCTTGATTGGGGTGTGGGTCTGTGTGAGCGTGGGGCTGACTGTTGGGGGTCCTTCGGCACCCGGTACATTGTAAAGAGCGCGTTCATAGTCATTCCGTTCCGGATGTTGCGTTGCAAGTCTTGCATGCAATTTACGTTTCGTTTGTCGTTCATGCTGGAGCTGAAAGCTCGCATCCACAACGGTGGACCCCGCAGTTGAGTCATCATGGTGGCGTATGAGTGCGTATGTTCAACTGGGGCACGTGCGGCAGCTGGGGCGGCCGTGGTGAATACGGCGCAGCCCACGCCGCAGCCCACGCCGCAACTCTCGCCGCGGGTCTCGCCGCAGCCTAAGCCGCCACGCTTCAGAGTCAACGAACGAGTTCAGTGCCGCGACCACGGTGAGACGTGGCAGGTCGGCACGGTGGTCTGCGTGGAGCCGCTTCAGGTGAAGCCCGACGGAGCCAAGTGGACCGCCGGGTACGAGTGGGACGAGGTCCTCAGATGGGAGGCACCGGGCACGCTCTTCGACTTCATCGTCGACACAGGGTCCAAAATCTCGATCGGCGGGATCAGAAAGGTGCTCGAGTCTAAGCGAAAGTTCAAGGCGCTGCTGCAGCGGCAGCGCGTCTCGGGCCTCCCGGAGCGCCCACATCTCGCCAAGCCCCAGTGGGGAGTACCGCCGGTGTCGGAGCCGCCGACCAGGCGAGCGAGTCGAGGGGCAGATGAGCGGAGAGAGCTGAAGGCCTTGCTGGGCCAGAACGCTCTGGCTGTCCGAAGCCTTGACGAGGCGACGAGCCTGCTGGCCGAGCAAGCTGTGAAGGAGAACGCCAAAGCTGCCGTGGCTACGGCTCGAGCTGAATGTGCGAGATTGCAACTCATCATTGACACGGCCGAAATACGCGCTGAAGCGGCCTTGACGGCGGCGGCGGTGGCGGCGGCGGCGTTCACGAGTCTCGTCGCGGAGGCGGAAGGCGCGAGGCCGAAGCTCAACAGATGGCGGAAACCATGGAACACAGAGAGTGCTGCCAGGCTTCTAAAGTCAGCCTGGGAGGAGGCAGAGACGAGGAGAAGATCAAAGGAGGCAGCCGACAAGGCTGCAGAAGAGGCGAGGAGAGCTTCCCAAGAGTTGGCGAGTGGCAAAGCACGGCGAGAAACAGCTCTGCGCGCATGGCAGGAAGCCAAGGTACGTCTCGAGGGGCTCCCGAAGGCCCCAGTTGTGGTGGGCGGGCGCGTGCGCCTCAGGGAGGGCGTGACCCTAACACCTGGCTGGCGCGAACAAAGAGTGCACACATTCGAACGCCAGAAGGAGAGGATCGGCACGGTCGTGGCGCTCGAGCTGCCCGAAGAACAAGACCTTCATCCCAAAGTGGGCGACACCGTCCTCGTCCTCTCTAGTCGTCTCGAGCCCTCGGATGTGGGCCGGGAGGGGGTGCTCGTCCTCGACGACCAGACGAGTAGCCCGTACAAAGTGCGGTTCGACGACGGCTCGCAAGGGGGATGGTATCTCCAGGGTGAGCTCCGCGTGAAGCCGGAGCGAGGTCTCTGGAATTGCGTCGTCGATTTCCCAGGTGAGAAATACTTGGAGACGATCAAGGTGGCGGACCTCGTCGCTCTCCCCAATCTCTATAATCCCAACCTCTACAAGCCCTTTTAGCCCAATCCTCGAACCTCGCTCGTGAAGATTGGGTTGTCAAGGCCCTGCCCACCCCCCGTCACACCTCGCTCGCGACATGTCGGCCGAGAACCGCTGCAAAAGAAGAAACAGGAATCCAGGATATCCAGATACGGGAAAGCATGCTTGACTTATTGTGCACATGAATGGAACTAAAGCGACGGGTCTGAAAAGAGAAGCGCACAATTCATTATCTCACGTTTCATCACGACGCAGCCCCGCCCCCCCCCTCGCAATCCACGAGCAACTCTTTGCATCCCCCTTCCTCGGTGCCGCTGCAGCTGCACCAGCCTCCGCCGCGTTGTGACGATCCCCACCGCCATCTTGCTCGCCGCACGTGTGCACAAACGGCGTCGGCTCTTTGCCGTCCCGCTTCTTCCGGGAGCCTCGCAGCCTGCGCAGCGCACCCTCGGTCCAGTGCGCGAGCAGCAGGCAGGGGAACGTGTAGCGCACCACACGGCTCGGCTTCTCGGACTTGAGCAGTTGCGTGTGGGTCGCCATTGGTGTGGTTCGCTCGACAGTGATGCCCGGCACCTCCTCCTGCACGTACAGCCAGATCTCGCTCCCCCGGCGCACCATCGAAGGCGCTGCCGGGTGGTCCATGGTGCGCTCCCCGTACCTGTGGGGAAGGGCAGGGCGCCGTGGTGAGCACGTGCATGCAAGGCATGGGGGCCGGGTGGTCCATGGTGCGCTCCCCGTACAGACGACAGCTGAGCAGCGGCGTCACGCGCGTCCAGCGCACGCCGTCAACCGACGCGGCGATCGCCAGGCAAGCGCGCAGTCGGTGCACGAGCGGAAAGACGGCCACGAGCGAACCGTTATGGGACGGGTTGGCCTGTACCCCAAAGAAGTACACGTCACCCGTCTCGTCGTAGCCGTCAATGCGGATCGTCTCAAACGGCGCCCAGCTTGACGCCCAGCTCGACGAGGAGCCACTTGCCTCGCTGGCTCTCAAGGTCCTCGGCCCGCCTGTGCCCGCCTCGATGGCCGGCTCAGCGGCCAGCTCGACGTTCGGCGCGCCCTCCGGTGCGAGCCCGAATGATGGGCGAGCTGTGAGGTCGCGACCTCGATAAGGGTCCCGAGAGCGGGTGACTTGCACATGGCGCCGTCCGCTCGCCGCAAGGTTTGCACGTGCGTACAGCAGGAACTCCCCCCCAAAGTGAACGAGCGACAGCCGCCCATCATACTCACACACGCCGCCCTCGTACAGGTACTTGGCAAAGTCGGCGCGCGCGCGCACATCGCGACGCTCGACGCAGCCCGGGTGCCGTCCGTCAAGGATCAAGTGCTTGTGCTGCCACTGCGTGGTCTCGGGCTCGTCCACACCTCCATAGGGGGAGAGCCACGGGCGGCTCTCGCCCACCGCACTGTCGGCCGGAGAACGGCCGTCAAAGCGCCAGGAGCGTCCGCGCACCATCCATAGCCCATTGCGCGGAGCATCGAAGCGGCTTGGGCTGAAGCCGAAGCGCTGCGTGAGCGTCGCCGCCGCCTTGGGCAGCAGCAGCGGGGAGTTGAAGGTGAACCGATCGCTCAGCTTATTGTGACGGCCGCCGACCGCAAACCACTCGCCGCTCTCCAGTCGCGTCAGGGCGAGATTGTGCGTCATCGAGGCGCCGAGCATCCTCACACGCGAGCTCACGTTCCGCAGATATCGCGCCCGCTGCGACATGGCAGCCCCCAGCTCGCCCTTGTGACCCCGCGCGCGGTGGACGACCTCATCGAAACTTAGATTGCGCCATGCCGTGTCGTCTACACTCACTGCGACATTGGCCGCCGCCGCCGCCGCCGCCGCCGCCGCCGCTGCCATGCGCCGTGCGCGCCGCGCGATGGGCAGCGCAAGGGGCTGGGAGCTCAGCCCCTTTGGGAGCGCCTGTGAGCGCAGCGTCAGCTTGGGCATCACGAGGGAAGGGTCCCCGTCGAAGCTGAGCCCGTCAGCCGAGGTCAAGCCTGCGACAAACTCCTCCATGACCTCATCCTTGAAGAGAAGGCACACCTTCTCGATGCCGTCCTCATCGCACGCGAGCGCCGAGTAGTAGCGAAGGTGGCGCCGGAAGAGGTGGGTGAGCGTGCTGCGCGCGTGCGTGGCCTTGGTCCACAGCCAGGAGCTCGCGGCCACCCGAACATCCTGCTTGCGCACGGCACAGAGATGCGGCGCGCCACCAGCGGAGCTGGCGCTTCCTACGCCGAGCGCCAACCCGTTCCATCGCTCGAGCAGCGGCACCTGACGTGCGCACGCAGACGCCTGCTCTGCGTACATCCCCATGCACAGAACCTCGTGCGCTGGCCCTGGCCCTGCTGTGCACTTGACGTTCGTCAGCGTGCCAGCCGTGCCAAGCGACTGAAACCGCTCGGTCGCACACGGTTCGGTTAAGTTGAACATCCAGAAAGGCCCCGAGTAGAGCCCCGGTGGGCGAGAGGCACAGTCCACAGCTCGCATCGCGATGAGGCTTTGTGCGGATGCGTGCTGCAAGAGAACAGTCAGCTCTAGAAGTAGCGCAGTCCGAGCCGCGGCTGTGGGTGCCTCATGGCGTATGATGATCGCGTCGCACACACCCAGGCTTTGCTCCACGTCTTTGGCGCGCACCGTATACGCTGGTGTCGCACGGAGAAAGCGGAGCCGCCGGTCGTCGGAGTGCCATGCTTCGCCCTCAAAGGTGATGGCCGTGTAATGCTTGATGTGCTGCAGTGCTGCAAGAGTGGAACGTACCGACGCCAAACTTTGAGCATTGACCTCGCATAGGCGGCGCACATTGCGACTGCGCAGTGCCGCAACAAGCTCCTTCTCGAGTGCGTCAGACATGTGCTGGGCCTCACGAAAAAACTTCAGTCGGTCGAGGACACCGACTTGTGGAATGCATGCAAACGCGGACCAACGCGTCGTTTTTGCGATTGATGCAAGCAGCCTTTATCGTGCGCCCAAATCTGTGGGGTACTTAAGACTTGGGACCTATTGGGACCTACCCTGTAACTTATAGCTCCATACTAAACAGACCTCCCGCAGGCTATATCCTGTTGAGATTTACTGGTAGTCTTGAGGGACACCTCCCACGCACATGGCAGGCTTCTCAGAATCTGCTCTGCGCAATTTGCGCAGCTCGGCGGCTCACGCGGCCCGCGCTGGACACGAGCAGGCCGGCGCCGGCGCTACGGGGTAGGCCCACGGTCTTCTTCATCGCCAGGTTGCGCGCGGCGGCGAGCAGCATCGCATTGGCCGCGAGGTGTGCATCTGCGGAGGGTGGATGGCCGCCCGCACTGCGCACGCGATTGGCGGGCACGCGTCGTTCAAAGTCGCCCTCGAGCGACGCCTCGGAGAACTCGTCGTGGATGTATTGGATCGCATAGCCGGTCCAAAACTCGACGTCATCATACCAGGAGTACGCGACAATGCCCGAGTGCCACGTGCGCGGCCCCGAATGCGCCTTCAAAGGCTCTTGTACCTCGACCAGGTCGCCGCGGACGAAGGCTCCTTCGGCAGGCGGCGCGTACAGCACCTCGGAAAGTGGCCGGCGCACTGGCGGCGAGCGCGGGTATGCACTGTTGGGCCTGGTCACATCGCCCAGCACGGCGCTCGGCGGGTGCGCGGGTGCTGGCAGCGGCTGCAGCGCTTCGCGAGACTCGTCGTCCTCTTCCACCCTGTCCTCGTCCTCCTCGTCCTCCTCGTCCTCCTCGTCCTCCTCGTCCTTCTCCTCCTCGTCTTCCTCGTCCTCGTCCTCGTCATCCTCGTCGTCCTCGTCCTCTGCCATTTGCGAAGCCATCGGAGTAAACGGCGGAGTTGTCACCACTCTGTCCTCGCCCTCATCGCCCTCCTCGTCCTCCTCGTCCTCCTCGTCCTCCTCCTCCTCCTCGTCTTCCTCGTCCTCGTCGTCCTCTGCCAGAGGCGAAGCCATCGCGGTAAACGGCGGAGTTGTCACGTGCGTTCGTTGCCAAGTTCGTTGCGCTAGACTTTGTGCTTGTGCATCTGAACTACCTCCTCCCCCTCCAGCACATTCCAAGTTGGGGGAAACTAGCGGAATCTCCTCGTCCTCGTCGTCCTCTGCTAGCGGGGTATAAAGAGTAAATAGAGGGATCTCCTCGTCCTCGTCGTCCTCTGCAAGCGGGGTATAAGCGCGTTGGAGCGGGCTCTCGACGTCACGGGTCCCCTCGCTGCTGCGTGCGACAGTATCAGCCCCCCCGGCGGTGCCAATGGCCGCCGCGATGGTTGCTGTGGCATCAGTGACCATGTTTCCTCCCCCTGTGACCGTGCTCCCCCCCACTCCCCCCGCGTCAGGCTGTTTCGGCCAGACTGCGGCGGGCATGGATTCGACTGCTCCACTGATAGACATCGCAGCGCTCGCTCCACTGATAGACAGCGCAGCGTTCGCTTCACTGATAGGCAGCGCAGCGTTCGCTCCACTAATAGGTAGCGAAGCGTTCGCTTCCCTTGCCAAGCTCGGCAGCAGAGGCGCCGTATCGGTCACCTTCGTCTCCCGCGCCGTATCGGTCACCTCTCGGCGGGCCGGCTCGAGCGCTCCATGGCCGCCAAATACGGCGCCCTCATTGCCGGCGCTCCGCTCCTTGCGCCGATTTGGAGGCTCCGCTACTTGGAGGCGCCTGCTTGGAGGCTCGCCGCGGCTGCTGTCAGAGCGCTTGCGCTTCTTACTCGCACTTACGCCGCGGTCGCCCCGGTACAACTCGCGAGCTGCCTGCTGATGCGCGGCGGAGCGCTGGCACGTGTGCGCCGTCTTTCGTTGGGGGAAGCGGCACGCGATGCACTGCGCCTCGGTCGTCTGCATCCTGCCGCCGCCGCCGCCGCCGCCGAAGCCGTTGGCGCCCTTCGCGTCGGCACCACGACCGTGAGCTGCCTGCTGATGCGCGGCGGAGCGCTGGCACGTGTGCGCCGTCTTTCGCTGGGGGAAGCGGCACGCGACGCACTCCGCCTCGGTCGTCTGCATCCTGCCGCCGCCGCCGCCGCCGCCGAAGCCGTCGGCGCCCTTAGCGTCGGCACCACGACCGTGAGCCCCCCTTTCCATAGCGGATGGCGCTCTCCCGTCCTCCAGACGCGCGTACCCATGCGTGCCCAATACGGCGCGCGTACGCATCACGGGCTGCTCGTCCCACCCGTCGGCCACCGCGATGCCCAGACTCTCGAAGTCCTCAATGCTCGAGAGCCTGAGCACTGCGGAGGAGCCGCACGCGGGCGGCGGCGTGCGGCGCGCCGCGCGCCAGCGTGCTTCGTTCAGGCAAGCCGGTGGCGCAAAGGACTTGGCGCGTCCTATCCTATGATCAACTCGCACCTCAGCGCCGGCAGCAATCGGCTCAGTCGCCACGATCAGCACCACGCCGCCGCCTCTCTCGACGTCGGTGCCCGCGAAGGCGCTCGCGGTGAGAGGGATGTGCTCCGGCGAGGCCCACCTGCATGCAATGAGGGAGGCCATCAGCATGCAATCAGAGGCAATCGGAGGGATGTGCTCCGGCGAAGCCCACCGCTCGAGGCGAGCATTGGGAAGCGCAGAGTGGTTGACGTGGGCGCCGAGGTGGGCGCCGAGGTGGGGCATTGCTCCGAGGTGGGCGTCGAGGTGGGGCATGCCGCCGCCGCCACGTCCGTCGATGAAGCCGATCGCGGTACCTTGCCTGGCGTCGGTGTCCGCACCGCCGCCGCTGCTGCTCGAGGCAGCGCTGCTCGAAGCGCCCGCCGTAGCCAAGGGCAGCGGCGGCGGCGGCGGCGGCGGCGGCGGCGGCGGCGGCGGCGGCGGCGGCG
>ENA-UOUZ01000193-UOUZ01000193.1-mixed-culture-metagenome-genome-assembly--contig:-NODE-193-length-39143-cov-115.678725_pt1 | contig 39143 bp, 35 predicted proteins | sample MGYA00238154_ERZ761575 | MGnify/ENA primary metagenome ERZ761575 (study PRJEB28896, sample SAMN07631632) | mixed culture metagenome | isolation source: Freshwater growth medium | place: USA...
ACCGATGACTAGAGGCCGGGTGAGTGGGAGCGCCAGTGTGACGCCGGAGCCCGCCACAGGGACTTCCCCACATCGTCCTCCAGCTTTTTTGGGCACCAGGGCGTCGCGGCTCTTCCTCGAGCGCGCGCCTTTTCTTCGCTCTCTCAGGCAGATGCCTGTGGTTATGGACGCCGACTTCAACGGCGTGTGGGTCGACGAGGCCGACCTCGAAGTAGACCTCGTCTCCAACGCCTCGCGACTGGGCTCTACTGCGCCTGCCGCGGCCGACGCCGACAATCAGGACGTTGAACCCATCACCCAACCCCATCCACCGTTGTCCGATCTCGAGTGGTGCGATTTGGGCTTCGATTTGGCGGCCGCCAATGCTCTCGCCGAATGCGGCGCGCCCCGCGCAGACCTGGCCGCAAACCCTCCGCCTACCGTCCGCGGGGTTCTTGCCAGTGTTCACCCATGGATCGGGCCTTTGACCGCAGCTGTCACTGCTGCGGTGGCACTCCGCGAGCTCGACTTTGCCCACAGCAACGATCCCTCCCGGCTGGCGGCGACCGCCCCGTACGCGGCGGCGACTTTGCTTGCATCTGGGGGTCTGCCCCAGGGTGGGCCCCCGCCTCCGATCGAGGGTCTCCCCCAAGGGGGGGCCCGTACTTTGACCCAGGCAGGACCTGACTCAGTCGGTTTGGCCTGCGGAGATTCCTCCGTGCCGCCCGAGATGGGTGGTACGCGGCGGCGACTTTGCTTGCATCTGGGGGTCTGCCCCAGGGTGGGCCCCCGCCTCCGATCGAGGGTCTCCCCCAAGGGGGGGCCCGTACTTTGACCCAGGCAGGACCTGACTCAGTCGGTTCGGCCTGTGGAGATTCTTCCGTGCCGCCCGAGATGGGTGGTACGGCTCAAGACGAAGAGACCGCTTACCGCCCGCGAGGTCCTTACCGGTCTCCTCAAATGGATCGGGCCTTCGACCGCAGCTGTCACCGCCATGGTTGCACTCGGTGCGCTCGAATCTGCCCACGGCAACGGTGAACGGTCCCTCCCGGCCGGCAGCGACCGCTGCGACCGCGGCAGCGACTTTGCCTCCATCGGGAGGCCCGCCCCATGGTGGGCCCCCGCTTCCGATCGAGGGTCCTTCCCAAAGGGGGGGCCATACTTTGACCCGGGCTGGGCCTGACCCAGTCGGTCCGGTCTGTGGAGGTTCCACCGTGCCGCCCGAGATGGGTGGCACGGCTCAAGACGAAGAGACCGCTTACCGCCCGCGAGGTCCTTACCGGTCTCCTCAAATGGATCGGGCCTTCGACCGCAGCTGTCACCGCCATGGTTGCACTCGGTGCGCTCGAATCTGCCCACGGCAACGGTGAACGGTCCCTCCCGGCCGGCAGCGACCGCTGCGACCGCGGCAGCGACTTTGCCTCCATCGGGAGGCCCGCCCCATGGTGGGCCCCCGCTTCCGATCGAGGGTCCTTCCCAAAGGGGGGGCCATACTTTGACCCGGGCTGGGCCTGACCCAGTCGGTCCGGTCTGTGGAGGTTCCACCGTGCCGCCCGAGATGGGTGGCACGGCTCAAGACGAAGAGAGTCGCGAGCGGGAGCGCCAGACGGATCTCCTGCTTGCACTCCTTCCCCTGCGCGTCGTCGCCCAAGTCCGCGACTTCTCGGAGCACGAGTGGGACCGCGTTCCGCTCGAGCGGCGCCGGTCCATCCTCACCAAGCATCTTTGTTCATACTCGCCCGGCACTCTCTCGTCCTGCCGGCGAGCCTTGACACGACTCAGTCGCTGGCTCGAATCCAACGGCTTCAGCGAGCAAATCGTCACCTGGGATTGCTCGGGCGGCATTCTCTCCTGGTTCGTCCAAGACGAACAACAGAAATCCCGCTCTCCATCGAGGATTCTCCATCGAGGAGCGCAACGAGATTGCACGGTGGGCTGCGGCTGCCGACAGGCCTAGCCAGCGGGCCGCCATGCCCAATGTCTATGCCTCCGAGGCAGAATGCGATAAGATCCTCGGGATCCTTAAGCGCCTCGTGGCTCGCATGAACGAGGTCGTCCAACTCATGGGCGGTCCACCCACTTACCTGCTACGAGTGGATGGTCGCAGTTCGCCGTCTACGCGAGCAGAGGCTCGGATATCGCCACCGCCGTCACCGTCGACGATGACGTCGATACCCAAGTTGGTGCCGAGGCGTCCTCAGCCGAGAGCAGTGATGACGACTTCGAAGACACTGGCGATGCATAGAGGCGCGTATCCGGTGTGAACGCGCCTGCGCATCGCTGAGATACGAGGGGCCAATGGGTAGGATACGAGGGGAGCGTCGGTCGGCCCCCAGAGAGGCCGGCCGGCGAAGTTCCTTCCGTTAGCCCATTAGCCCTATCATATTATTCGACCGGCATCCGCGCGTGTCATCATAATGAATTATTGATCCCACACGCCGGACGCGTACGGTGGGGTTAGGCCTCAGAGCTGACCGGCGTTAATTGGAGCAACGTGTGGAACACACAACGCGTTATTAACACCGGCTGCTCAATGGAAGCTGCTAGCCGGTCGTCACCGATAGTCTACACCCTTCCCCCTGCAACAGGAGTTCCTTCACACACAGGGACTTCCCCACATCGTCCTCCAGCTTTTTTGGAGCACCAGGGCGTCGCGGCTCTTCCTCGAGCGCGCGCCTTTTCTTCGCTCTCCCACCCACCTCTCCCCGAGCGTGCGAGTGGCGCGCCAGGCGCCTCAGATTTATCTTTGGGGCCGATCACGATCGCGCCGAGCCTCATAATGGGGCTCGTCGTACCGAGAGTCGTAGGGCTGCTGGTAGTGCACACCTCGGTAGCTCGTCTCTCGGCGCGGCGGTCCACCGCCGCCGTGCCGATCTCTCTCTCTCGCATCCTTCATGTCCTTCACCTGCTTCTCGTGAGCGGTGCGCATCTGGGTGTACTTCGTCGCGGTGATGAACTCGACCTCGCCGCTCGAGTTACGCACCAACCCCGACTTGTCAGCCTTCATGGCTTTCGCGGGCGTTGCGGCTGCCACCTCGGTGCTTGCTCCGGCGCCACAACTAGCAGCTGCCTTTTCGACCCCAGCGCTCGTCACGCGCATCCATGCCGAATTAGCCAGGATGCTCATGGCCGCGCTCGCGCAGCTGTGCCCAGAGGCCATCATCGTCCCCACCGCCGGGATGAACTGGTCGTCAAACAGAGCCTCGAGCGCCTTCGGCGTCACAGACTCCCCGACAGCATCGTGAACGCCTTGTCCACCTGCAGCTTGGTGGTGAGGTCGAAGTTGACCTGCCTCGGTGTCTTCGAGCTGCGGTTCACCATCCCATGGGCTCCGGCGTAGTGCGCCAGGGTCTTGTTGATTTCCGATGTGCCGGCGATGACCAACGACTCGGTCACGTTGAAGACCTGCACGAGGACGTGCCCGTTCCGCGTGAGGGACGCAGCTCCTCCCGCCTCCGTGCTCTCCTCCTTGATCGTGTGGTCGTCTGCTGCCACCCAGCGAGCCTTCTCGGCCAGGTGGACGCTTGGGCGGCCGTACTTGCCGCTGTGCAACTACTGTGCAACCGCGCTGTCACCAGCCGGTTGCGCCCAAACTCGTGGTGCGTCGCAACGGTCACCGCGGAGTCGCACAGCTCCAGGAAGTCCGTGTTGTACATCGCTGACGCCTGCTGAACCAGCTCGGCTGCCTTTGCCTTGTGGTTCTTCTTCTCCTCCTCCTCGCGGTTCCGCAGCGCGGCGTTGTCCGCGGTCCCTGCGGCCCCGACATACGCCAGCTCACGCCGAGCCGCCGTATCCTTCTGCAGCATGACGAAGCGGCACAGCGATGTCATGTTCGCCGTGAGAAGCGTGTAATTCGCCGCCTCCCCAGCGACATTCGGGTCCGGCCACGCCTCCGCGCCGGCCAACGCGCTGCCTGCCTTCAGGGCTCGCTTCATCGTCCGCAAACGCGAGTCGATCGTCGCCTGGCGCGAGCGGCGCACGGATCTCCTCATCGATTGCAAGCGGATGGTCGACCACTTGCGGCGCCGCATGATCGCCGACATGGAGCCATCTATTCGCCACGTTTGCGCGGAATACGACCCGGCCTTTATGGCCCTGCTCGTCAACGCCACCGCGCACCCAGACGTGTACATCGTGCGAAACTTTGTCAAAGGCTTCGCCACGCATGGTTTCCTTCCAAGCTGCGGCATCTACGCCACGGGCGGCGATCCGCCGGACATCCCAACGGAGCAGGTGGTCAACCCCGTCTCCAATCGACTCTGGAACGCAAAGCTGCGTGCCTCCGCCTACGTCCGCGGCCACAGAGCCGCTGCCGACCCGTCGAGCGACGCTTGGACGGCCGTCACTACCGTCTGGGACGCCACCTCGATCAAAGAATGCGAAGGCCGTTGGTGCCTCGGCGTCGAGCACAAGCCCGGCCAATGGCGTGGGTTCCATCCAGAGGAGCTCGATGCGCACCCCTGGCTCCGCGGCCCAGGAACCTGGCGCTCCATGCGCAGATTCGGCGTCGAACAAAAGGGCAAGATTCGCCCGTGCGACGACGGCTCCGAAAACGGGATCAACTCGATCACCGGAACACTCGACAAGCTGTCTCTTATCCGCCCGGACTCCCCAGCTCACGTCGCCGCAGCTTTCGCGCGCGCACAGATGCAGTGGCAGGATGAGCTCGTCCGACTCGGCATGTGGTCGACCCACCATGGCTCTGCCATCCTCGACACAGTCGACAAGTACTACCACGGGAGCGACGACTGCAAAAAGGCGTACAGACGCCTCCCGTGTCGAAACCCTGGTCTCATGGTCGTCTGTCTCTTCAACCCTGCGACAAAGACCGCGGAATACTTCATCATCCCCGGATTCTGTTTCGGATACTACTCCGCGGTTCTCGGCTGGAACAGGATCACCGCCCTCTACACGCACCTCGGTCGCCGCCTCCTCGCGATCCCGGCGACAGGGTACTACGATGATTTCCAGATAGGCGGCCCATGGTACGACCAGCCCTCGTCCCAAGGCACCTTCAACACCTTCGTCGACATGTTTGGCCCAGGATTCGACGAATCCAAACATGTCCGCTTCGACGAGCCCGCCGTCAACCTCGGCGTCTTGTCCGATTTCTCCCGTGTCCACATCGATGCGACAGTCACGCTCGGTGTCACCGAGGAGCGCAAGGACAAGCTACGCACCGTCGTGCGCGGCGTCTTCGCAGAACGTACCATCCGTCGCGCTCAATCAACAAAGCTCTTCGGCAAATCGCGCTTCGTCCTCTGTCCCATCTTCGGGCGGGTCGGCCTTGGCGTTCTCCAGCCTCTTCAGACCGTCAGGACCGAGGCGCCAGTGGTGCCCGGCTCCGAGGTCTACGAGTCACTCTCCTCTCTCCTTGAGATCCTCGACCGCCTGCAACCCGTCGTGTACTCCCTCTTTCGCAGGCGCGACTGGGCGGGGCCTTGGCGTTCTCCAGCCTCTTCAGACCGTCAGGACCGAGGCGCCAGTGGTGCCCGGCTCCGAGGTCTACGAGTCACTCTCCTCTCTCCTTGAGATCCTCGACCGCCTGCAACCCGTCGTGTACTCCCTCTTTCGCAGGCGCGACTGGGCGGTCGTCATCCTCTCCGACGCATCTTTCGACATGGCGACCGGCTCCGGTGGCCTTGGCGTCGTCATATGGTGCCCGCAACGTCGCGAGCTCTTCTACACGGCAGTCGCCGACACTCGCAAGCTCGTGGCAGTCCTGCGCGACATTCAGCTCAAGAAGACGTACATTACTCAGCTCGAGCTCATCGCTGCCGTGTGTGCATACATCACGTGGCCCGACACCCTCGGCCGCCGCCTCGCGCACCACTTCATCGACAACCGTCCAGCCCGCGCGGGCCTCATCAAGGGCTCGTCAGGCAAACCCGACTCCGCGCGCATCATCAACGTCATGCACGTCGAGCTCATGGCCCTCCAGTGCCAGACCTGGTTTGGCTTCGTGTACTCCGAGGACAACCTGTCTGACGGACCATCACGGGGGGACTATGCCCTCCTACAACGGCTCGGGGCCATATGGCGCCCGTGCAAACTGCCACGCATCGACTGCTGGGCCCTGCCCCGCGCCCCGATGTGACAACTCACTGTTCCTGTATGCCTCTTTGATGGTACTTTGATGGCTCTTTGACCTTTGATCCACTATGCATAGGGCGACTTTGACGGCGATGCCTAACGGGTCGCGTAAATCTTTTCACCGCACCGCCGGCGCTTAACAGCGCGTCCAGCGCCCGCGCCGGCGCAGTCGGTACGGAGTAGGGAGCGTCGGTCGGCCCCCAGAGAGGCCGGCCGGCGAAGTTCCTTCCGTTAGCCCATTAGCCCTATCATATTATTCGACCGGCATCCGCGCGTGTCATCATAATGAATTATTGATCCCACACGCCGGACGCGTACGGTGGGGTTAGGCCTCAGAGCTGACCGGCGTTAATCACTAGCATGTTCTTCGCAGCCGTCCTGCTGGCCGTCCTCGGCGCGGACCCGAGCTGCTCGTCGGGCATTGCCAGTGGTACCACATGCTGCTACGCCTCGTGCGGTGCGTGCGGCGACGAAGGATGTTCCGACCTCCCCGGCGGTCCTTCGATGTGCTGCAAGGGCACGATTGCAGCAGGTGGTTACACTTGTGACCAGTTCAACCCGCCATGCCGCCTGGTTCCACCCTCGCCGCCAGCTCCCTATCCTCAAACTGCGACCATCGACCTCGATGCGAACACACCCGTCGCTGAGGTGCCCACGACGTACCTCTCGTTCACGATCGACTCGGCCTATTGGAGGTCGAGCTGGTTCGACCTGGGGGGCAAGGACGACAGCGTAACGGGCAAGTACGGCGCGACGCTCGACGTGCTGATCGCTGCGCTCCGCCCGTCTATCCTGCGCGTCGGCGGCACGCAGGGCGACTACGACGTGTACGTCAACTTCTCGGCGGCCACCGCCGGCATCGACTGCGACCATCTACCCAAGCCGATGACCGACTTCCGGTGCAAATCGATCACGCCGGATCAGTGGAAGGCGCTGCTCGGCTTCGCGGCGCGCAACGACCTCTCCCTCGTCTTCGGGCTGAACGGCATGTTTGGCCGGCCGCCGAAGACGAAGCCCGAGACCCCCCAGTGCAATGCGACCGCCCCGGCTGGCGACGCCGCCTGCCCGGCACGCGACACGGTGGACTACGAGGCGTTGATCTCCTGGACGGTGACGAACCGCCCGCCCGGCTGGGACCACCTCATCGGCTTCGAGCTCGGCAATGAGCTCAATGAGGCCCTCAACGGCCTCGCTGGCGCCCGGACGCAGGCAGAGGACCTGTTGCAACTGAAGGCGTACCTCGATCGCACGTGGCCCGTCCGAGATACACACGGAGATACACGCCGAGATGCGAGGCCAGGAGCGCTCCGCTCGGATGGGGTGCCCGTCACGGCGGGGCCGGATACACACTCGAATGCCGAGTGGAGCGCGGAGATGCGAGCTTGGTTTGGGCAATTTGCGAACACGACGCACGGGCACATCGGCGCCCTCACGTTCCATGAGTACTCGATGGGCAACGGTCCAGACCTCGACCCTCAGAAGCTGCGCGCGTCTTTTCTGGACCCGGCGATGCTCGACCGGAGTGGCAACGGCGCGCGTGCGCTGCTCGCGATGCTGCCGCCCTCGGCGCCCGGCCAATCTCCACCAATCTGGGCGGGCGAGACGGCAGCTGCGACCAACGGTGGTCAGACGGGCATCACGGACACCTTTGTCGATGGCTTCTGGTACCTTGACCAGCTAGGCCAGCACGCTCTGGTTGGCGTGCAGACGCTCTTCCGTCAAACGCTCCTGTACGTAGGTGGGAGCTACCCGCTCATAGAGCTCACCGCGCTGGATGCATCGACCGCTAGGGGCCGTGCGGCCCCGCCTGCTCACGACGGCGCGAGGATTGCAGGCGAAACGCCCACCGAGTACACGGTGAACCCGCTCCCCGACTATTGGCTCGCGGTGCTCCACAAACGTCTCATGGGCCAAATTGTGCTCAACACGACGTCGTCCTCGCGCGGACTGCGTGTGTACGCGCACTGCGCCGTTGGCCGCGGCGTCGGCCTCTCTTTCCTCAACCTCGACGAGACGAGAGCGATCAACCTCACGCTGCCAGATACCCTCGCGCAGCTACCCTCGCGTCTCGAATACATCCTCACCGCCGGCGTGCCCATCGAAGGCGCTGCCCACCCTCTCCAATCCCGCGGCGTGCGTCTCAACGGCGGCGACGAGCTCTCGCTGCAGCCCTCCTCCGGAGGGACCCCATCCAAATTAGGGACCCCATCGCTTCCTAAGCTCCATGGGCTCTCTGTCGCGCAGTCGGGCGCGAGCGGCGCGCGCGTGCCTGCGGGCTCGCTCGGCTTCCTTGTATGGCCCGACGCCCAGCTGCCCGCGTGTGCAAAGCAGCGCGAGCTTGAATCATATTAGAACGAGAGAGATCCTGAAGAGCTCTCTCTCGCTAGCGTCCGGTCTATAGCAGAGCAGAAGTTGAAAGTACTGTACCGTGTACGTGTACCTTCTTTAGTACGTGGTGACGTAGGTGGCTCAACGCTACTCGTAAACCGTAAACGGCTGCGAGCCACTTTTACGGCTTTGAGCGTCTCCGCTCTGCTCACGAGGACTTCCGAAACGTTCAGGTTCTACGTTCCGACGCCTTGTTCCGACGATAACTGTCTACCTTGCACCCCATTCATGGCTCGAACGCAAGTTCGAGAATCGCCGCAGCTCGCTCAGCGCTACGGCCGAGCCGCACGGATGCGCTTCTTGCGAGGTGGGGTATGCTGCCTGTCGCGATTGCTCTCCACAAGAGGCTGCTTGAGTGATGTCTCGCAGCTCCGCATCTCGTCCAGCTGCCACCACGGGCTGATTGCGGCGGATTCGGAAGGGCTCGCCGTCAAATACGACGGCGAGATCAGAATCGGGAACGTCACAAATGATTGAAGCGGATCGATGACCCTTCGTGGACAGCGCGGCGCCGCAGTGCCCACGACGCCGGTTGCGCGACGAGTGGGCTTGCACTGCTCGGTCTGCTGAACTGTCGTCGCATTGGTGGCGCGACGTGTGGGCTTGCACCGCTCGGTCTGCTGAACCGTCGTCGCATTATCGATCTTAATCCTCGGAGACTCTACCTTCTGTTGCAATTGTCGATGGTAGAGCAATCCCTCGCGCATGTGCATGAGCGTGAAGTCCTCAACATCGCCGTCATCCCAGTTGACACGCCACAATGAGCGATGCCCGTATTTGATCCATGCCGTACATTGGCCACTCTCCATCTTCGCACCAAAGCGCCAAGCCACTCGCGCGCCAAGCCATTTGTGACCGGTGTAGCTCCAGTCATCCATGTGGCCGTGGGTCACCCCGCCGTCGGTCAGTCGGTCGGCCAGTGCGCGCTTTTTCATTCACGGCGACACGCTAAGTAATATTTCCAGTCCTTCCGGGTTCAACACCGGATAGCCATGCACGTCCTTTGCAAACGAAAGCGCGCAGATTGACTTGACTTGACTTGACTTGACTTGACTTGACTTGACTTGACTTGCAACTCGGCGGCGATCGGACCCTTTCTTGCGGGGCCACTTCGTTCGCGACAGTGCGTGAGTGTTGCGGTGCGACGCAAGGATGCTTGAATGGTTGGTCGTGCTTTCGGCCGCCATTGCGCCGCACCTTCAGTACGCCAAGTCGCCACACCCACTGCCACTTAAGCAAGCGATCGCTCGGCTAGCGGCCGAGAGCTGCGGCGGTGCCAAGGCGTCCGTGGCACAGGCCTTCGAGGCGGAGCAACTCATCCAAATGCTGGAGGCGAGCTCTCCGCCCGCCCGCTCGTGGGCCGCACGTGGGCCGCTCTTGGATGGCGCATGGGATCAGGTGTACACGAGCAATCCGGGAGCTGGGACCGTGGCAGCTGATGGTGTCCAAGCTCGACGAAAGCTGATCGGACGCATCTCCGGCCACGTCCTGCAGCTGATCGACTACGAGGAGCCCTTTGGTCGCGAGGTGCCGCCCGCCTTCTCATACGCCCAGCGGGCACGCGCTGGTTGGCTCAGCCTCGGGCTCCAAGCCGAACTGCGGGCGAGCGTCGACCCTCAGCCCGATGCGGTAACATGGCACGTGAGCTTCGACACGATGCGCTGGTCCCTGCTCGGAGGCAAGCTGCCACTGCGCACACGCTCGCTGCCGCCGGGTAGCGGCGGCGTGTGGCGCACCACCTACCTCGATCACGACACGCGCGTGCTACGCGCGCAGAGCCACCGCGGGGGACCGCCAACGACCTATGTTTTGAGCAAGGCGGCCGGGCCGAGCAAGACGAGAATAACTAGGTGAACTGGTGAAGAAGTGATTTGAGCTCACATGTGAAAGACTCAAGGGTCTCCAGCGTTTAAAAGCCAATTCCGTCCTCTTGACATGGTCGGAGGAACCCGTGCACTTACTAATGCGCTTACCGATGCCACTTACAGCACTTACAGCTCGTCCCGTTCTTCATCGACCGTCGTTGGGACAGACTTATCGCCATGCGCCCGCCATTGGCCAAGCGCGCGCGCGCCCAACAATGGGGGTGGCACTGCGCTGGCCAGGCCGCGCGAGGAGTGAATGATGGCGACGGCCGAGGCGCCCAGGCACAGGGCCCACACAAAGAGCAGAGTTGTATTGCACTGGACGTGGCACAAGCCTCGCCGCGGCGGCAGCAACGGCGGCGGCGACGCTGGCGGCAGTGCACCGAGCGGTGATGAGCCTAGCTCGTCGTCGTCCTCGACTGACGACTCGAGCAACTCCATCGCCGCGCTCTTGTGCATCGGGATCGAAGCCCGGCGCCGAGGACGCAGTGCGGGAGGCACCTCGACCTGGTACCACGCAGTGGTAGGCAACGAGGCAGCAGGTGAGACGCCGGAGCGCGTCTCAGCCACACAGCGCTCGAAATCCCTCCATCCGCGCACCAACTCAGTAGGAACCTCTTGGAGGATCCGATGCGTCATGAGGCCTTGCTGCACGTCGTACAACAAATGCTGTATGGCCAGGAGATTAGCTCCAGCCGCCAGGCTCGGTGGCAGGTTCAGCGGCGCGCGGGTTGTCGAGTCGATTTCCTTGGCCATGCCAAAGTCGATGACAAAGAACGTGCCGTCACCGTCGGACAGGTAGTTGCAAGGGTTGCTGAGGTCATTGTGCAGCGTCGCCGCGCCACCACTCGCAATCGGTGCGCCGAGCTGACGGAGCAAGTGCAGCAGCCGGCGCTGCTGCTCTATCGTCAGCCTGCCGCCTTGGCGTTGGGCGACGTCCTTGAGCGTGCCACCTGGAAGCATCTCCATCACGAGCCGAGATCGATCGAGGTCTTCCTCGAGGATATGTGGCGCTAGGCCAGCTGCTGCCGCGCGCCGCTGAAACCCGGCCTCCTTGCGTATCGCAGCACGCGACTTGGTGCCTGAACGTCGGAGCTTTGGCTGAACGCATGAGCTCTGCGTCTTGAATTGTGCGACTGCTACCCACGGCTCTTGTGCGCCACGCCGCCCCTGGTAAACGATCTTATCCTTGCCCTCAGAGCCGAGCTGTCGACCGATGACAAGCGTGTCGGTAGTGACGTGAACGTTGCCAGCGTCGGCTGCGGCGTCAGCTCGCGAGCCCCCAGCAGGATAAGGGCACGCTCGCATTGTTTTGGGACCGATACTATTCACAGAGCACAGTAGTCCCGACGTAGACGGGTGAACCCTTTCTTTACTCACGAAAAGCCAGGTCGTCGCACATCCTACGGAGCGGCGACTTGGGATTTTCCGAAAGTTTAGCAACTTTTGGCGAAAACAGAGGTGCCTCGCAACTTGCCTCGCTCGCTTTGTGCAAGTCGTCAGTCACGCTCACGAGGCGACCGCGGAGCGCACGCACGCTCGCACGCACGCACGCAACCACGAACATCTGCAAAATGGACTTTGTGAACAAGCCTCTGCTTACTGGCGAGCTCGACGAGGTGCCCGGCCTGGGTGAGGTGGGCATCAACACTCTGAATCGCTCAGGGATCTTCACGACCTACCAGGTCATTGGCAAGTACCTCGAGGTGCGCAAAGGAGGCTCGAACCGAGCTTGAGTGCATCTCTCACTGCGTCACACGCCCATTCACTTTGCTGTGTCGCACGCCCTATCGCACAGTTTGGCCGGGACCCGGAGAGACTCCACACGTGGCTCGTTGACATGGGGTGCCATAAATCATCGATGACCACGCACCAAACAGCACATAAGATAGCGGACCGCGTCCTGATCAAGGGCTTCAAGTGCGAGATCAAGCTTTCGGATCACGTCCTCACGTCGTCACAAAGCCGCTTCGGTGATGACCAGAAACGTGCATTCATGAATCAGAAGCTCACCGGCAACCTCGGTGACTTCACCGGGATCGGGTCGGCGTCTCTGGCAAACCTCGCCGCGGTGGGGATCACGAACAGCGACGGCCTTTTTGCCGCGTTCCTCAGTATCATCGACAACCCCAATCCGATGGCGAATACTGACAAGTGCGACCAGTTTTACGAGCAGCTCGGAAGATGGAAGGTGGCATCTGGCTTCAAAGCCACCATCATCTACCAGCTGCAGTCGAAGCTCGCTGTCGGCATCGATTCGTCAAACGTGGGCATCGAGTACTGCCAGCAACTGGACGCCATCCCCGAGCATTCTCTCCCTAGCACTGGCGAGCAGAGCCGAGCTCTTCCCCCTCGAGCTGTTCACCCCGAAACGGGGCGCGAACTCTTCCCGGCGCTCGACACAGAGCAGCGGCGCGAGGCAGAGAGGCGCGAGGCAGAGCGGCGCGAGGCAGAGAGGCGCGAGGTGCAGCGGCGCGAGGCAGAGCGGCGCGAGGCAGAGCAGCGCGAGGCAGAGCGGCGCGAGGCAGAGCGGCGCGAGGCAGAGCGGCGCGAGGCAGAGCGGCGCGAGGTGCAGCGGCGCGAGGCAGAGCGGCGCGAGGCAGAGCGGCGCGAGGCAGAGCAGCGCGAGGCAGAGCGGCGCGAGGCAGAGCGGCGCGAGGCAGAGCGGCGCGAGGCAGAGCAGCGCGAGGCAGAGCAGCGCGAGGTGCAGCGGCGCGAGGCAGAGAGGCGCGAGGTGCAGCGGCGCGAGGCAGAGCGGCGCGAAGCAGAGCAGCTCGTGTCCGCTCTGGCGAGCTGGCTCACGGCCAGTGCCGAGCGGCAGTCAGCTGCCGTGACGCCGGAGCAACAGCCCATCGCTATTGGCGTGCCCCAGCAGCCACCACCCATCGTTGGTGTGCTCCAGCAGCCACCACCCATCGTTGGTGTGCCCCAGCAGCCACCACCCATCGTTGGTGTGCTCCAGCAGCCGCCACCGCCCATGGCGATGGCGCAGCCCGTCAAGCGCATCGCGGATCGTAAAACCCCGCCCTCCGCGTCGTTGACGCCTGTCGAGACCCATCACTCACTACTCGGGCTCGCGCTTGCACTCATGCTCGCTGGCGTTGCCTTCTGGGGCGCAAATGGATTCGCCTGCACTGCTCTCAAAGTTCTGGACGCGGATGGATTCTCCTCTGCGCCCTTGCCGCCATGCACCGCCTGCACTGCTCTCAAAGTTCTGGACGCGGATGGCGCTTCCACCGTCGACTACGCGGGCATCACGTTCAAGGTCAAGAATTCCTCGGCCTTCATCGCGAGACCAAAGGCGGCCATCCCCACGCTCACCAAGCTCAGCTACGCATACTTGACGGGCGTTGAGGCCCCTGCTGTTGTGTGCTCATGCCTTTAGAAGTCGCGTGGGCACCCTTTTCCATGCGGCGGACTGACACAGCACCATGGTCATTAACCTGCCGACGCGCTCGCCTTTCACCTCCAGCAAGAGGAGCTCGTGCGGCTTCGTGAGGTCGAGCGGCGGGCGCGCGCGGAGAATGACGCCGCGAGCAGCTCGCGGACAAGGCCGCCGCGGAGGCCAAGCGGCGCGAGGCCGACGCGCTCGCCTTTCGCTTGCAGCAAGAGGCGCCTGTGCGGCTTCAGGAGGTCGAGCAGGAGGGCGCGGAGAATGAGCCGCGGAGAAGGCCGCATCGTTAAGTTCTTGGAGCCTCGGCCTCCTCGCTTTCGTGATTGCGTGCATGTACGAGCTCTGGCCCGCCGCCACCCTCGCCGCCTTCTCGGCTGCCGCCGCCTTCTTGGCCGCAAAGAATGCCGCCGCCTTCTCGCCCGCCGTTGCCGAGGAGAAGGCCGCGTTGTACGCCGCCGCCTTCGCCTCCCTCGTATAATTGGTTACGTACGAGTACTCGCAGTCCTGGAGCTAGAACTAGAACTGAGATGCTGTGATGGTTACGTACTCGCATGCGGCAGATATGTATAATTTTCGGAAAACTCAAAAGGTAAGAGGCTTGTTACGTGTTAGAAAGCAACCATACCAGGGAGCGGATCGCGAGAAAAAAAGGAGCTCGAAAAAAAGGGTTCACACGAGTTTGCTGTGAATCGCACACACACTGCTCGCTTTGTAGGACGCGCTCGCCGAGTGACCGCGAGCGCAAGCACCAACGACCCACGAAACATCTGCCAAATGGACTTTGTGAACAAGCCTCTGCTTACTGGCGAGCTCGACGAGGTGCCCGGCCTGGGTGAGGTGGGCATCAACACTCTGAATCGCTCAGGGATCTTCACGACCTACCAGGTCATTGGCAAGTACCTCGAGGTGCGCAAAGGAGGCTCGAACCGAGCTTGAGTGCATCTCTCACTGCGTCACACGCCCATTCACTTTGCTTGTGTCGCACGCCCTATCGCACAGTTTGGCCGGGACGCGGAGAGACTCCACACGTGGCTCGTCCGTGACATGGGGTGCCATGCACCATCGATGACTAGGCACCAAACAGCACAACAGATAGCGCGCCGCGTCCTGATCAAGGGCTTCAAGTGCGAGATCAAGCTTTCAGATGGCGTCATCAAGTCGTCACACAGTCACTTCGGTGATGACAAGAAACGTGCATTCATGAATAAGAAGCTCACCGGCAACCTCACCGTTGACTTCACCGGAATCAAAGAGGTGACGGTGGCAAACCTCGCCGCGGTGGGGATCACGAACAGTGACGGCCTTTTGGCCGCGTTCCTCAGTATCATCGACAACCCCAATCCGATGGCGAATACTGACAAGTGCGACCAGTTTTACGAGCAGCTCGGAAGATGGAAGGTGGCATCTGGCTTCAAAGCCACCATCATCTACCAGCTGCAGTCGAAGCTCGCTGTCGGCATCGATTCGTCAAACGTGGGCATCGAGTACTGCCAGCAACTGGACGCCATCCCCGAGCATTCTTCCCCTCGCACGGCCGAGCAGAGCCGAGCTCTTCCCCCTCGAGCTCTTCCCCCCCAAACGGGGCGCGAACTCTTCCCGTCGCTCGACACAGAGCAGCTCGCGGAGAAGGCCGCTGCGGATGTGGTCGAGATTTCGCGCACGGAGTACATGACTGGGCGGGCAAAGCAGCGCGAGGCCAAGCAGCTCGCGATTGCCAGCGCTGGCTCCATGTCAGCCTACGCGATACCAGTCGCCCTCCTCGCTTTCGTGCTTGCATACTTGTACTGGCCGCTAAGACTGGTCGCTCTCGTGCTTGCGTACTTGTACTGGCGGAATTCGCGCTAAGTTGATCGACGGCAGCGGCCGAGATCCACCGAGATCCACCGAGATCCACCGAGATCCACCGAGATCCACCAAGCACGGCGCGCTTGCTCGGCCGCAACGAGCGCAACATCGCTCGCCTGCATGCTGCGGATGATCTGGCACGATGATCTGGTTGAGCTCGTTACATGTACACGACCTGGCTGGATCGTGAGAGTGGGCTGGGGATGGCACCACGTAGTGGGTGCGACGGACGCATCCGGATCATGCAGGGGAGCGCAGGGGGAAGGGCCAGGCCACGGCTGCAGCGGGCCAAGCTATATACATTTGCACGGGCAGGCTGAGCGACCCCACTAAAGTGGTGGAGCTGAGTACCCCCGCATCCGCGAGTGTATGCTGCCTTTGTGTTTGTGAGCGCCGCCCGCGCACGCCTCTCCGGGGCTTGTGGGTGTGTGTCTGGCCGTGAGGGCCCTGGAACGGAATGGAGCGGATCGTGAGGAAAAAAGGGTTCACGCGAGTTTGCTGTGACTCGCTCGCTTTGTAGTCGCGCTCGAGGAGTGACCGCGATGCGCCTCCAGGTACAAAGATCCCCCCACCATCGGCATTGTCGCCGGCTGCTCTATGGCCGTATTCGAGTAAACTTCGCACGAGATGATGTCGATCGTTCCCGACGTCACAAAGACACCTCCGCCGTTTGCACTGGCCGAAGGGGCGGGATGTTTAATCCCCACTCGTTCACTTTCGATCCGCCCGCTTTGTGAATGCATGCAAGCGCAGAGTTAGCAACTTCTGAACTGCACTTCTGAACCCTGAGCTGGGTTGAGTCCCTTTTCAGGCGTCGGCCGTCATCAGCGCGGCGCGCGCGCGGCCGGTTCGCCCTTTTCGTGATGGTACTCACTAGCGCTTCTCCGCGCCAAAGACAAAGATATCTGGACGGCCCGCACCTAGCCCTCGATCACCAGTTGGTCGAACGGGTCCCGGAGCTGGCTGAGCACGTGGGCAGACCTGCCTGCATTCTGACCGACAGCCGGCGGACGCGGATCGCGCTCCTGCTCGGCGTGGACATGGTGGCCACCATCGAGGTGGACACTTCTGATGCCGAGGCGTGGCTCGCACGCGCCCCTGCCCTAGGCGGACGCTCCGCCGGCTGCCTCGACCTGAACTCGCTCCTGACGAGCCACTACAAGCCGCTGTATGTGCCGGCTCTGTTCGAGCTCGAGTCGCCATCGGCGGCTCCGGAAGCGCTCGCAGAGGAAGCCATATCGCCGAGCGAGAGTGCTAACCCCTTCTCGGTGTCCAACAAGGAGAAGCGCAAGCTCGCGCGAATCCAGAGCGCCCGTGACAAGTCCGAAGCGGCAGCTCAAAAGCTCCGGCAGCTCGAAGCAGCCGCAGCCTCTACAACCCAGCACTCCAGTTATTGCACGTGGCTTTTCATCAGGCAACGGGCACGCCGAAGGCAGATCGAGACCGAAGCGATGTCGACCATCGCCCGTGGCATTGTCGCAGCACGGATCGCGCGGGCGGGACGCCCTACGCCCACGAAGGAGGTCGACCTCGAACTCGAATTATTCTTCGCCCCGGGGCTGTGGACGGGTGAGGTGTCTGGTAAGGTGCTGTACCCGTACCAGCGCGAGCCCTCACCCACGAACATCTGCCAAATGGACTTTGTGAACAAGCCTCTGCTTACTGGCGAGCTCGACGAGGTGCCCGGCCTGGGTGAGGTGGGCATCAACACTCTGAATCGCTCAGGGATCTTCACGACCTACCAGGTCATTGGCAAGTACCTCGAGGTGCGCAAAGGAGGCTCGAACCGAGCTTGAGTGCATCTCTCACTGCGTCACACGCCCATTCACTTTGCTTGTGTCGCACGCCCTATCGCACAGTTTGGCCGGGACGCGGAGAGACTCCACACGTGGCTCGTCCGTGACATGGGGTGCAATGACCCATCGATGACCAGGCACCAAACAGCACAACAGATAGAGGACCGCGTCCTGATCAAGGGCTTCAAGTGCGAGATCAAGCTTTCGGATCACGTCATCAAGTCGTCACACAGCCACTTCGGCGATGACAAGAAACGTGCATTCACGAATCAGAAGCTCACCGGCAACCTCACCGTTGACTTCACCGGGATCGGGCCGGCGTCTCTGGCAAACCTCGCCGCGGTGGGGATCACGAACAGTGACGGCCTTTTGGCCGCGTTCCTCAGTATCATCGACAACCCCAATCCGATGGCGAATACTGACAAGTGCGACCAGTTTTACGAGCAGCTCGGAAGATGGAAGGTGGCATCTGGCTTCAAAGCCACCATCATCTACCAGCTGCAGTCGAAGCTCGCTGTCGGCATCGATTCGTCAAATGAGGGCGAGCTCGAGATGGCGCTCCGCAACTACGAGGACTTCCATCGGCTCCCAATCGGCAGTGCCACGGTCGAGCAGCTCCAGAGCTCTTCGGCCAAGATAGGCGGCTGGCTGCGGGCCGGTCCGCACTTCCCGTCTGCCTCCGTGGGCATCGAAAACTGCCAACAACTGGACGCCATCCCCGAGCATTCTTCCCCTCGCACGGGCGAGCAGAGCCGAGCTCTTCCCCCTCGAGCTCTTCCCCCCCAAACGGGGCGCGAACTCTTCCCGTCGCTCGACACAGAGCAAGCCCGCGAGGCCAAGCACGCCGCGGCGACGGTCAAGACGCTCGTGTCGGCATACGGCTTTGACCGCGCGAGCGCTGAGCGCGCTGTCGGTGCGATTGGTGACAAGTCAGACGTCGAGCTTGCCCTCAATTGGCTGCTCGACAACGGCGAGGACCCCGGCGGTGCCGTGCAGTTCATCCGGTGTCCACAGCTCGCGGAGAAGGCCGCTGCGGATGTGGTCGAGATTTCGCGCACGGAGTACATGACTGGGCGGGCAAAGCAGCGCGAGGCCAAGCAGCTCGCGATTGCCAGCGCTGGCTCCATGTCAGCCTACGCGATACCAGTCGCCCTCCTCGCTTTCGTGCTTGCATACTTGTACTGGCCGCTAAGACTGGTCGCTCTCGTGCTTGCGTACTTGTACTGGCGGAATTCGCGCTAAGTTGATCGACGGCAGCGGCCGAGATCCACCGAGATCCACCGAGATCCACCGAGATCCACCGAGATCCACCAAGCCCGGCGCGCTTGCTCGGCCGCAACGAGCGCAACATGCGCATCATCGCTTCGAGCGCAACATCGCTCGCCTGCATGCCACGATGATACAGTAAACTGGGGGTGCTGTGTGCCGATTCAGTAGTAGTACTTGTGCTGTGTGCCGATTCGTGTGATCCAGTAGCTCGATGCTATCGCGGGTCGCGAAAGTGTAGACTCGCAATCGGTTCGATTTGAGTCCCGAGACTCGTCAGTTCCGACAGTTGGGTCAGCGCCGTCAGAAACAGTCGGAGCTCGGACTGGGGTGTGGGGAGAAGTTTCAACATTCAAGTTAGAATCGATGTTTTTATATATGTTTGAACGGACGAGAACGTAAACGCATGTGCATGAGTAGGAACTGACAAACCGCACAAACCGCTCAGCGCTCCGCTCGCCGGCCCCCATCCGCCCTTACATCCGCCCTTTCGTACGGCGTTCTGCCTTCAGCTTCACACGTCGCACAGAGATCACTCACTCCACGGTCGCTGCCAGTGCCTCGCTGCGCCCTCTCCACCCAAATTAGGGCGCTGCTCCGCCGGCGCGGCGGAGCACCTCGAGCGCATACCCAAACTCGGGCGCAGGCGCACGCAGATGGTCCACCGGTACAGCGCACTCGCGGAAGAGCTGCTCCCACACCGGCCAGACCGTGCCCACGAGCGCGCGCTGGAGCGCCGAGTTGGGCGGCACCACGAGCGCGAACGAGAGCGTGCGCAGCGGCGGCGGCTTTGCCTCATCCGGCGAGGCGCCCGGGGGCGCCGTCACGGGCGCGTCCGTGAGCGCGGGCGCCGTGGGCAGCAGCGCCAGCGGGCCGTACCCGTGCGCATCCGGCTTCTGACGAAGCATGAGGAGTCCAGGCGATGCATGCTCGTCGAGCTGATAGGCGGCGACCGCGGCGAGGTGGATGCGGAACGGAAGGATGTGGGGACCGTGTTGCGCCGTCTCAAGGTAGAAGCCGCCCGCGAAGAGGCGCACCTGATGAAGGAAGCCATCAGACGCAATGAACGGCCATCCGTGGTGATGAGTGGCCATCCGTGGTGATGAGTGGCCATCCGTGGTTACCATTGGCAATCAGTGGAAGTTTGGGAGCACTCAGTGGAAGTTTGGGAGCAATCAGTGGCCATCCGTGGCCATCAGTTGACATCAGCGGCCATCAGCAGCCATCAGCGAGATCGCACCTCACCCCGGAGCACTCAGCGGCCATCAGTGGCCATCAGCGAGATCGCACCTCCCCCCGGAGCACCGGCATCCAGGGCGAGCTCGTGAGCACGATGGCATCCTCGATCGGCGGGACACAGAGCCATTGGAGTACATGGTGCTCACCTGATGACAGGAGGCAAGGAGAGGACATCAGAAGGGGTCGTCAGAAGGGGTCATCAGAGCCTTTGGAGCACATCATGCTGACCTGCACGCATACGCTCGACAGCCGAATGGCACTTGTCGCGCGCGCACACGGCGTTCGCGCAGATCGCCCCGCACACTTGGCGCGCCTCGCTCTCCTCGCCACCTGCCAAATCGAGCGAATGCATGCCCATACCCGTCAGTCGCCATGGACTCGCCACCATGCGCAAAAGGCATCGAAGACCATCAGAGGCGATCAGGGGCGATCACCTGTGAGAAGATGACGATCGCAATCAGAGACCATCAGTGACAATCAGAGGCTATCGGGGGCGATCACCTTCTGCTGGGTACGCGGTCAATAGGGGGAGGGCATCGAAGAGAGGCCGCGCGTGCATCCTTGTTTGGGACGTCGGCGGTCTCGGCGTGCACTCCACCTCGTCCTTGGTCGCGCCCGCCACGGCGCCAGCGGCAGCCCCGCCGCCGCCGGTCGCCGACTCGCCGGTCGCCGACTCGCCGGTCGCCGACTCGCCGGGGCTGATGACGAAACTCTCCTCGTAGGCGAGGGAGCCTTCGAGATCCTTCGGGCCCCATCGAAGGGATGGGATTCCATCGAGCCGGGCACAGATGACGTGCACGTACCTGTGGGGTGGGGGGCGGGGGCGGCGGGCGCCGTGGTGAGCGCGTGCATGCAATTGCACGAGAGGGCCTCGCAGAGGACTGGCTCGTACCAGGGGGAGGGCGCCGTTTCGAGCGCCTCGTCGTCCGTCTCGTCCATTTTAGGGTCGTCCATCTTGGGGTCGTCCCACAGTGGCACTGCCGCCGCAAGCCCTTCCTCCCCACCCGTCGCCGAGCGTTGTGGCGGGCGCAGCACACGCCGCACCGAAAGGCGAGCGTTCGCAGCGCCGTCAAACTTTGGCGGGAGAAGCCCCGCACCGACCGCATCGGCGATGAGTTTCGTCATCAGCCCACTGAGCGGCAGGGCGTCGTCGTTCAGAAGGGTCGGAGCGGCCGCGGCGAGCGCAGCGGCGGCCTGCGTAACGGCGGCGGCGAGGAGCCCATAGAGACGCATCAGTCGCAACGTCTCATCTGCCCGATCGACATCGGGTACGGCGTCCTCGACGATTGGCTCCATCACCTGCGATCCGAAGGAAACCAATCAGCATGCAATCGGCATGCAATCGGCATGCAATCGGCATGTGATAGGCATGCGATAGGCATGCACGCCGTCCGAGAAAACGCGAGAGCAATCAGCATGCCATCGGCGTGCGCACCTCGCCGTCCGAGAAGACGCGGTGCTGCCAGTGGTGGGGCAGCCTCCCATTCGAGAGGAAGATAGTCCGCGCGACGCTCAAGCCGCTCCCCATCGGATCTGCCAGCCGAGATCGATCCGAGGCAATTAGAGGCAATTAGAGGCAATTAGAGGCAATCCGAGGCGATTAGAAGCAATTCGAAGCAGTTAGAGGCGATCAGAGGCAATCCGAAGCGATCCGAGGCCATCCGAGGCCATCCGAGGCCATCCGAGGCCATCCGAGGCAATCCGAGGCAATCCGAGGCCATCCGAGGCAATCCGAGGCCATCCGAGGCCATCCGAGGCCATCCGAGGCCATCCGAGGCCATCCGAGGCCATCAGGCCAACACACCGGCGAGCCGCACGATCAGATGCAGTGCGGGCACCGACGCCGTGCCGCACAGGCGCAGCTGGCGCTTGCGCGGGGCCGCCGAGCCGAATGCCGATGTACCCGATCCCGCCCACACGCCCGTGCTCATGCCCTTCTCCTCGGCCTTCTGCATGGGCGACGTGGTGGGCGCCAGAGGCGGAGGAAGAGGGAGATCAGTCGTCACGGCACCCGCTGCCGCTGCCGAGGGTACGACGAGCGCGCCCGCCTTGCCGGCCACCGACTTGCCGCTCGCCTTTCCGGCGTCGACGTCCCTGGAGGCGAGAGCTTTGGTCACGGCGCTGAGGATGGCGTCAGTCAAACCTACCTCCGTCATCCCCTGACGCTCGTACGCGCCCCCGGCCTTGCCGACGCGCTCGAGCCAGCCGCCCCAGCCTGCGCGGACGGCGCGCACGCACGAACCCACCCAACCCTCCGGAGCCAGCGCCGCCGCGTCCACCGAACGCATCGCGCGCTGCAACTGCCGCCGCGCCGCGCTCACGTCCACATCCGAGGGCGTGATGGCAGAGCCAGTGGGCCACGGCGGCGCCTCGCTCGTCGCGATCTGGAGGAGCGGCCAGCCGGCGCCCACCTCCTTGTCCGGCGACGGCGGCAGCACCAGCCGCCCGCCCGCGAGCACGCGCGCCGCCTCGCCCGCCGCGCTCCCCAGCATTGCACGCAGGGACTCGAGCTTGAAATCTGCGGCCTCGTCGGCGCTGACGCCAGGCGCGGGCACGTACGCCTCGACTTCCAGATCGCTCTCTGCACCGCCACCCGCATCCTCGAGCGCGGCGCCAATGCCCGCCTCCCAAGCGAATGCCGAGCAGTGCACGAAAATGGTCCGAGGGCTCACGACGAGGATGAGCTCCGCTTCGGGCGCCGCCCAGCACTCGCTCGGCAGCGTGGAGAAGACGTAGGAGAGCAGCGAAGCGTTGACGCCGTCATCGCCGCCGGCCGCAGCGAAGGCCGTGTTGGTCTCGGCGGCCGCGGCGCGCAAGCGAGAGAGAGAGCTGCCGAGGATCGCCATTTTATCAGCAAGGGGAGTGCAAGGGGCCGTTGGTTTGGGGAGGATCTGTGAAAGAGCGCTGTGCGTCCAGAACATAGTCTGTAGAGTTACATGTAGTGGAAAAGAGAGGATGAGTGAATTGTCCCGCCCGATTTCATGTCAAAAGAGCAAACTTTTTTTCACGTTCATCAGAAATCTGACGCCAGCAGAGGAGAGCGGGAACCACGCGAGCAGCTTGCAGGAGCTCGTCCTGGACGAGCACGAGAGCCTGGCGTGCACCGCTTTCGCATTCCACGATGCCCAAGGTGGGCTCGCGCAAGGCCAAGGCGAGGGCGTCTCCCGCCATGCCATTTTCTCCCGAGTCTGAGTGCACAGCCACTGGCACTGCGGACCGCGAGTCGCAAGATCATCAGAAGTGCCGCCAGCTCCGTGAGCTGCGCCGGATCTTTGCAGAGGTGAGCGGGATACCCACCAACATCCCACCGCCGCCCATCGATGTGGGTGCGAAGATCGCCCTGGCCGCCATGATCGGCGCCGTCAACGACGTCGTCACCCTGCTACTCAAGAACACGTCCGAGCTCCCGGCCGGGCTGCAAAGTACGCTCGTGGGCCTCATGATCGGCCAGCACGACGAGCCCCTGGACGATCAGCACATGCTCGACTTCGCCGGTCTCATCTCCTGGGCCGCCGTCGCGATCAACGAGCGCAAGGGGCGCCTGCCCAAGATGTCGAAGATGCGCAAGGCCATCCTCCCCGAGCCGATGCGTGCGGTGGCCACTCGCACCCTACTGCAGTGGTGCCTCGCGCCGCTGACGGTAGTCCTCGAGGGGTGCTCGCTCTCGACGCTCGTGCGGCACGCCAGCACCGCGTTCCTCCTCATCAAGAGGCTCCTCGCGCACGAGAACTTCAGCAAGCCGGACGAGTCCTTGGACCAAGTCTTGGCGGTCTTGGACCTCATCAAGGGCGTGATGACGCAACGCATGCTCGTGATCAAGCAGGCGATGCCGACCGACGCGGGCGCGCCGTCCGACGACGTGAAGATCTCCAACGGTGACGACGGCGCGCCCGCTGCTGACGCGCGTTCCGTGGTTCAGATGTCCGCGTCGAGCGCCTCGAACGTCCCCCCCTCGAGCACGGCACTTGCCACGTGCCAACCTCCGGAGCCCGACAAGTACGTGGGGTGCGCGTACGTGGGCCGCCACGAGATGAGCTGCGCGGGCTGCGGCCATGTTCATCTCCATCGCTCGTACTTCGTCAAGCTGACCGTCATCGACGACGACGATGAGGTCTTGCGCTTCATGCTGTTCGTGTATGCGCCGATGGAACTCCTCCAAGCCGAGTTCTGCCGATCGCGCCACGTCGCCCGCGTCGAACTGCACACGGAGCAGGGCGAGCTCATCCAGCCGGACTCCACGCCCGCGTCCCTGAAGCTACGCAACGGCTCCGTGGTGCTCGCGATGGAGACCGTGGTGCTTGCTGTCTGGCCGACGGCCAATGCCGATGGCCGTCCTCCCATCGAATCGGACGCACTGCTCCTCTACTGGCCGAAGAGCCGACCGCTCGACGAGGTGCTCACGGCGCTCGCGCGCAAATCGGGCCTTCCCGAGGAGCTGCTCTCCTTCTCGACGGACGCCTTCGGCATCGTCGCGCCCGGTGCGACGCTCGCTTCGTTCCGCCCTGAAGACAGGACGACGGAGGGCCTCGCTGCGTACTCCCTGACGGTCAGTGGCATTCCCGCAAAGGTGCTGTGCAAGCTCACCATGATGGAGGCGAAGGAGGAGACGGCCGACGCTGGCGAGGACGTGGAAGCGGAGGAGCAAGCAGCCTCGCAACGGACGGAGGAGGCGGAGCCGGAGGACGCTGTGGAGGAGATGGAGGACGTCGTGGAGGAGTTGGAGGAGCCGGCGGCGAGCCCGATGACGAAACCGGCGCAGGAGACGGCCGAGCAGGCGCCGATCGAGGGCGGAGATGCGAACGCCGACGATGACAACAAGACCATCGAGCTCGAGGACCACGACGAGGCCGGCTCCGTGAACGCGGGCGAATCCACTGAAGTCGACAGTGACGTCGAGGGCGAGCAGGCGGTGACGAAGGTGGAGGGAGTGCCCGAGGGTGCCGAGCCGACGCACGTGCCGCTCCCCGCCGTGCCCATCGCGGCCATTCAAGCTGGGCTCAAGTCGCTCGAGGTTGGGGTGGTGCCGCCGCTTCCGCAGAGTTTCACCTTCACACCACCCGATGCCACCTTCTCGTTCTCGATGCCCTCGCCGCCCAAGCCGAGCGCGCGCGTCGGCGACCACAGCATCGACGCAGGTGCGATCTCCGCGATCCCCAAGGCGCCGCTCAAGCCAGTGCCAAAGCGTGTGAAGAAGCCAATACCCACGCGCTCGACGTCGCCTTCGCTCAAGGCAATCCCCGATACGCGGAAGCTCCTGCAATGCGCGCTCGACCAGAGCGCACCCACCTCAAGCGCGCTTGCACAGTTCTCGACGCCGCCAACGAAGTTTCGCACCTTCACCTCGGCACGCACGCGATCGGCCGAGCCGTCGTCGCCAACCTCGAGGGCACGGACAATGACGTCGCCCTCGCCGCCCTCATCGCCCTCGTCGATCGATGAGGATGACATGGACGCGAGTTCCGCCGAGCTGATCAATGCCATGGCTCTCAAGGACATGATCTCGGCACTCAAGCAAACCTTCCTCGACGTCGAGCCGCACGTGAGCCGTCTCGCCGATGGGATCGCACAGCTCTACAGGCTGCGTCCAGATGGCTTCCACGTGTTCGTCGAAGGCCCGCTCTCCGACGAGTACGGTGAGCCCGAAGACACGCTCTTTTGCGTGCTTGCACGCTACGGCCGGCCCAACGCGCTGCGACGTGTAATCGAGTGCGTGCGCAGCCTGCTCGAGCGCGATCCGTACCTCGATCAAGCTGGCAGGGACGGTGAGACGCCGCTCATGCTCGCATGCAAGCGCGGCGACGTCGCTTGCGTCGAAGTGCTGCTCGAGAGCGGCGCATCACGGTGCGTTCGATCCGACGGTCTCGACGCGCTGGCGCTCGGCTGGATGCGTGCCATGCATTCGGCGACCTTCGATGCCGAAGGCAGAGGTGAGGGCGCGGTCTTCAGCTGCTACGACCTCATCCAGAAGCACGACCTCGCACAGAACGATGCCAAGATCGAGGTTTACGACGATGCTTCGAAGCTCTTCAAGGCCGTTTCGACGTTGACCATGTGCATCCAAGTATGCCTCGGACAGTCGGCTGACGTGGGCGGTAGCCCTTTCGACGAAGAAAAGGTCCTGGACGACATCCCATCGCTTCGGCTTTTTGCGACCATCCTCCGCTCGATCGTCGCAGAGCTCAATGCAATGGATATCTCCCCAGGCTTTCTCGACGCGAAGCGTCACCTCTTCGTCAGTGGCGCCCTCAGCACACTGCAGCTCTTGCAGAATTTGATCGAATGTGAGGAGAGCCGGCTGTGCGAGCAGCTACAGCAGGCGACGATCGCGGCCCTTGGGGCTGAGGCCGATGCGACGTCGTCCGACGAGATTCTCGCGCGCGTTGAGCGCGAATGTTTCGACGCTCTCAGTGAGCTGCAAGAGTCTGTGACCCTCCATCTGAACGAAGCATACGAGAAGGTGCTCGACGAAGAACTCGACATCCAGGACATCGTGACGAAGGCGCTCACTCAGGTCGAGTTCAGCGAGGAGCAGGTTCGAGTGCAAGAGGAAGCCGTGTCGGCAGTCGAGGGCATCAAGAAAGTGCGCGAGATCCGGCGCCAAGCTCAGGCGCGCGAGGTGAATCGACGCGAGCGTGAGGAGCGACGGCGCGTTCAGCAGGCTCTCGAGGTGGAGGCTCGCGAAAAGGAGCGGCGCGTCAAGGCCGAGGCTGAGGCGGCGCGCGCCCAGTCCCTCGAGGCACGCGTGGCCAAGGCAGAGCGAGCCAAGCAGCAGGCGGCCGAGCGCGCCAAGGCAGAGCGCGCCAAGAAGGACGCGAAGAAGGAGCTCAAGAAGGAGGCGCGGCGGCTCGTGGAGCAGGAGAAGCATGCAGCCGCGCTCGAGCTCGTGGATCTAGCGCGCGCGCGCATCGAGGCGGCCCTCGAGCGCGAGGCGCGTGCCGACGACGACAAGGAGAACAAGCGTCAGCAGATCGAGAAGCTGCTCATCGGCGATGCAAACGCGGCCGACGCGAAGGTGCTTGCTGCGGCGCGGCTCAAAAAGCTCGAAGAGCGGCAGACGGTCAAAGCGGCAAAAGCAGCCAAGGCGCCGAAGCCCCTCTCGGCCTGGCTTGGGGCGAACGCGCAACCGCCCGCCTCGAACACCCTCTCTTCCGCACCTAAGGCGGCACAACCCAAGGTTCGCGTCGTCCGGCCTGTCGCTGCGTCCGTTGCCGCGCCGCCAGCCGTGCCGACTGTGCTGCCTCCTGCAGCCGTGCCGAGAGTGCCGCTGCCTGCAGCCGTGCCGGTTGTGCCGCCGCCTGCAGCATCCTCGCCGACGTCGGCGCTCCTCGAGCTGCACGCCAAGACGCCCCCTGCAGCCGTGCCGACTGTGCCGCCGCCTGCAGCATCTTCGCCGACGTCGGCGCTCCTCGAGCTGCTCGCCAAGACGCCCCGGGACCTGCGGTCCTCGACACCCTTGCCCGACGAGAGGCGGCTTTGGAGCCCGACGCCGGCAGGTGAGTCGCTGTGGCAGCCGACTCTCGCTTCGCCCGCGGGCCAAGCCAAGGGGATTTGCTCTCCCACGACGCTTAACGCCGCCTCAGAGTCAGCCAACGCCACTGTGCCGTGCATCGATACTTTGGAGACGGTGGCCTCTGCTGAAGGCAGTGTCGAGGCGACCGCACTGCTGGCCGCCGAATACGCTTCGACCCTTCCTCTTCGTCGCCTCTCTACTCGCCGCTCGCTTGACCTCAGTGCCGTGAGTGCCGAGCCAAACGACGCCACAGAGATCATGATCGGTGCCGTCGACATGCCCGCGGCCGAGCCCGACCGACAAACCTCGGAGCGCTCCACCCCGCCCGGTCAAGCTGGCGGCGGGGGCGGCTTCAAGCCCGAGGGCGACGTGGAGGCGTCTCGGCCGCCCATGGCTGGCTCAGGCGGCGCACCCAAGCGCAGATCGCGGCGCATCAATCAGAAGCGTGCCCGCAGACAGCATTACCAAGAAGTCGCGCTCTCGAGTGTCGCCACGAATGTCGCGGCAGTCGTGCTGACGGACGCGCAGACTTTTGCCGCGGAGGATAACGAGTGGAAGATTCTGACGCCGTTGTTCCTGATCAAGGCGCGCGCCGTGCTCAAACTGCAAGCGCGGGCGCGAGGGTACCTGGCGCGCCGCACCTGGCTTGCCTCCTCCCTGCACGCTCGCGAGACGATCCCAAGCCCCGAGATTCTCGCCGAGATCGGCCACTCTCGCCACAACGTATGCATCACGCGGCTGGTGGCTTGCCGGCGGATCCAGCGTGCCACGCGCGCCGCCATAGAGCGATGGAACACTGCATGGCGTTCCTCGCTGTCGGGTCCAGCGCACGTGCCGCCCGCTCGGCGTGGCGTGCTGAGCCGGCGGGGGGGCGAGTGTCCCATGCCTGCTTTCGTACAAGTGCTCGAATCGACGCCCAATCTCCTCGTGCAGCTCGAGCAGTACGTGCACCGCAAGGCCGCTAGTAGCCTGCAAGCGCCCAAGGTGGCCTCTGCGCTGCTGCACGTGCTGACGGCGCTGCGCGCGCCACTCGTATTCAACCAGGTGACTGCTGACGCCGTGTCGACCGAGGCTCTGCCACTGGCGCTGGCCGCCGAGCTGGGCGCCCGTGGCGAGCGCTTGCTCGCAAAGTGCGCATCCGTCGACGAGCTCCTCTGTGTCTTTGACGAAGCCATCTGCTCGGAGGCGATCGGGATGGAGGCCGATGGTTCGCCCTCAGTGCTGCAACTAGCCTTCGGTGGCGAGCAGTGCACACGTACCTTTTGCATGTGCTGCGGCAAAAGCGTCGCACAGTCGACCGAAGTGTTCAAGGTGCTCAACCTCGGCGATCTGACGAAGCTGCTGGCACCAGCGCCCACTGCGCCACACCTGTCTGCGGTGCAAGCGCCAACCATGCTGCCGTCACCGATTCTGCCGTCGCCGATGCTGCCGTCGCCGATGCTGCCGACGCCGATGCTGCCGTCGCCGATGCTGCCGACGCCGATGCTGCCGTCCGCGATGCTGCCGTCGCCGATGCTGCCGTCGCCGAGGATGCCGTCGCCGATGCTGCAGCCACAGATGACGCCGGTGCCAATCGCGCCATCAGAGCCACCGCCGCCTTCACCGCCGCCCTCGCCGCCCGACTCCCCAGCGCAGATGACGCCATATCCACCCTCGCCCCCTCGCCCCCTCACTACAGAGGGTGCGGCCGCTATCTGCGTGGATGACCTCAACGGCCTCGAGGCGCCGCCGCCTCTGGATCAGTCGCCGCCACGGTCCAAGGGTCTGCACAAGCACTCGCCTGCTCGCATCATCCACGGATCACGTGTCTACACCCCCGTCGTCTCCTCGCCGCCTGCACGGCCGCGGTCGCCCAGCAGCCCGCTGGTGATGGGACCTGGTGGGCGAGGGGCGGGTGGGCACGGGGCTCGTCGGCAAAGCTCGGGACGCAGCGGGCGCGGCAGGACTGGCGCGACGCCACGCCTTGCTGCGCCTCCGCCGCTCACTCCTCGACCGCTACCGCCGCCTCTGCCACCGTACATGACGGTAGCGGCGGTCACGAAGTCTTACAGCAGGACCTCGAGCCTCTCACCCTATGCACCGGTATTCAGCTTCTCCCCATCGCCCGCGCCTACACCAGCGTCGCCGCCGCTTTACACGACGGGCGGCTCGGGTGGCGGAATCTCGGGCCGCGAAGATTCGCATGACTCGCGAGACGATACACGTGGTACGAGCAACTCCAAGGGCGACATGATTGGCGGCACGGCAGGCAAGTGCCAGACCGTGCAAGGGTACGGTGAATCGGCTATGCTGTCGTGGCAAGAGGCGACGTGGCAGGAGGCGCTCGAGCCGCCCAGACTGATCATCGAGTTCTCTTCGGACGACCTTCCTGCAGCCGTCATCTCGAAACCTGTGGTGCGCGTGTTGAGTGTCGCTCCAGTCCCGACCGAGACTGCGGTATCCATTCGGGAGGCGCGAAGGCTACTTGTTGACTTGAGCAACGCGAGGATGCTCGAAATTCAGCACCCAAAGTGCGACATCCGGATCCGCGCCAATCTCCCTCGGCCACCCGATGTATCCTCTGGAAGCCCAGTGAAACGCACCCCTCCCAACCTGACCGAAGCTGAGTTCCCTACGCTGACACGGTCCTCGGTGGCGTGCGCCAAGAAAAGCGCCCCAGAGCCTAAGTCGCGCTTTTCTACGGATCTCGCTGGAGGCGGTGTTGATGGGTCTGAGCGGTCGATCGGCGCGAATCACGATGGCCTCGACTGGAACTCGCTGCCGCTGGTGGTGCTCATCGGTGGTCCGACTGTAGCCGCTGTAGACGCCATGCAAGAGGCATTTCAATCGAATTTCGAGGGCGGACTACGCTTGTCTACGAGCGACGGCGCAACGCGAGTCAATGTTGTCCGTCGTCTTCCAAGCAAGACTGTCTATGTGGGCAATCTGCACTTCATGACAACAGTCGAGCGCCTCGCTGCTTGGCTTTCATCCAAGGGCTTCGCGCCAAGAGCCTGCAAGCTCTTCAGACACTCTGACCTGTTCGCCCACGTTGAGTTCCACAACGTGCCGACCGCCCTCGCTGCGATTCAGGCGCTGAACGGTGCGTCCTTCCTGGGTCTCGCGCTCCAAGTCGATGTGGCAGAGATAGGCAGCCGCGCCCAGGTGGAGGCGGTGAAGGGCCGCATGGGCGAGAAGCTCTGCCGCCACGCTGATCACTCTGCCCGGCCACAGCTTCGCTCTAACGGGGGGGCCACCGGCCTTCAGATCCCGTCCTTTGGTAGCTCGGGACCATCTGGCCCTCGACCTGCAGTCACCATGGGCGCTGAGGGTGACCGATTCTCGAGGGGCTCTCTGCCCCTGTACAGCTCGCACCACCTGCCCGGATTCCAGAACGTTGCGGTGCCTCAGCAGCGGCCTATGCCTGGCATTCAGCACCAAGTTCCCTCGCACCACCAGCAGCAGGTGATGACAGGCTTCCAGCCGCCGCCGCGGTCGTTTCTTCCGGGCTTTCAGCCACCCCTCGCTCCTCAAGATCCATTCGTGCCCGTCGGCACTTCTCCTTACGGCGGTGCCGCGCTGCCATACTGCTACCCCGACGCGCTCGCCGTGAATGACTGCGTGCAGAGCGCATACCTTGCGCCCGTGTCGCGCTGTCCAGGAGCCCATGGCGATGGCTGGGCGCCACGGATGGCTCCATATGCCACGGCCCAGCCGCGGCCCCGTATTCACCCCGTGTCCAACGGCCAGCCAGCGGCCGCGTACGAGATCGAGCAGCCGCTGAGGCCTCGCCGTGCCGCCACTTCGTGGGCAGCCGCTCGCAAGACCAGATTTGCCCCTCGGCAGCTCGCGGCTATGACGCTCCAATGTGCCTTTCGAACGCTCGTGGCGCAGAAGGCACGCGCGCAACGCGAGCTCGAGCGCAAGATCAAGAAGGCCGTCACCCTGCAGGCGGCGGCACGGCGCATGGCGACACAGCGCTCGTACAAGCAGGCACGCGCTGCCAACGAGCTGCAGGCGGCCTGGCAGCGCAAGATGGTGCGCAAGGCGGCGCGCAAGGTGCTGCACACTCTGGTGGGGGCCAAACAGGCTCCACTCAGCACGCCCGCTGTCCTCAAGGGCGTGCCAGACGCGCCTCTGCTGACCGCGCGTGCGTCGCCCGCATGCATGCCGTCGCCGCTGGCACTCGCCTCGCCTGCAACCACGCCTGCCTCCGGCTCGCCTCCAATGCGGAGCGTCGAATCGAGCCTCGTACTGGATGATCTTGCCGGCAGCATGCTGCCGGCGCCATCTATGTCTTCGAATTCAACCGGCCTCACGGTCGCTGCGCCCATCTCGGCGCCCAACACGGCTTCGATCTCGGCTCCGAATCCGACCAAGATGCTTGGCAGCAGCCTTTTTACAGGCGAAATCCTCAAGTTTGACTTCCAAGAAGAGGCCACACAGGCGCCTCTGCAGTCGACGGCTCCAAAGGAGCTGGACGCGCTCATGGCGCTGCTTCAAATGCCATCACCGCGCGCCGCGCCGCTCCCCATGTCACTCGTCGCGCTCGGGAGCGCGCTCATTCCTTCCCTCCAGCCTCGGACCTCGGAGTTGCTCTCGCTCATTGAGACGGAGCTCAAGGAGCGCAGAGGCCGCGCCCTGTCGCTCACACGCCCGCCGGGGCTGCGTTCACTCACCGACCTGCTCGAAGCTCACGCATACGATCAGCCCGCATCCATCACCTCGCCATGCTGTGGCGCGCCTGTGGTGCGCTTCCGCGGCTTTCTTCGCCTCGGCGACGCTGTCGTCTTCTCTTTGCCGCGTGGCGTGCACGCGCGTATCGACCGCACGCTCAATCTGAGTGGGTACAAGCTCGACGAGCTCGCATCTGCCGGCTCTCTGTCTGAGCTGCATTCGCACTTGAGCGGCAAGCACTACCTCGCAACCTCTCAGCCTACCACGGCTGTGCCGCCGTCCGCGCGCCGCAAGCACTCTGAGCATCATGCCTACGAGCTGTACGCCGCCGTCGATGGCACTGGCGGCGCCTTCGTGTGTGACGAGCACGGGGTGTGGCGCAAGGCAGTCGGGGCGTACACGTGCCTAGTGGACGAGGCGACCGTGATCGAGGCGGCGACAGCCACCGCCTCCAAACTCTTCTACCGCCTCCGAGCGCCCATCGCGGCGCCGCTCGAGGGCCAGGCTGCCTCTGAGGATGCAACGGGCGCTGCTGCTAAAGCGCTCCGCCTCAGGGGCTGAGTAACCCCCTGACCTACCCTTCTTAGGCTGAGCACTCGCACAACATTCGCAATGGGTGCTGCAGCCTCGAGGGGCCGAGCACACCCGCGACGGGACCGTTGGGAAGGGAGGAACGTTTGTAAGGGAGGAACGTTCGTAAGGAACGTTCGGAAGGGAGGAACGTTTGTAAGGAACGTTCGGAGGGGAGGAACGTTTGTAAGGAACGTTCGGAAGGGAGGAACGTTTGTAAGGAACGTTCGGAGGGGAGGACCGTTTGGGGGAAGGAGAGAGAACGCGTCAAGAGGAGGGCGCCGAGAGTGGAAGAGGAGGGCGCCGAGAGTGGAGAAGCTGCGGCGGTGGGCATGGAAGGGCAGCAGCAGCAGTGGCGCTGCAAAAGGGAGTGCAGGCAGGTCAGCAGGTGGGCAGTGCAGATGAGGATGAGAGCGGCCGATCGAGACTTCAGACTGTCGGCTGCGAATCCCAGGACCGGTTCCAATGTGATCCCTCAGGGCGTTGTCCAACGTGATGTCAAACGTCCGTTCGGGTTACGACTGCCCATGGGTCCGATACCCACAGGTGATGGTGTCAGGCGTGTGCGAAGCGAAGTGTCTAGTGTGTGAGCGTGCTGGGCTGATTTAACGCGATTAAGAGAATAGTGCTGACTGCGGCTGTGCCGTGTGCGACGAGAAAACAGATAAACGAAATAAGCGGTTTTTTATCTGCGTTTAGTGAAAGTGGTGACGACGAACAACCAACAATGATCGGATGATAATAGCTGAATGCAAATTCTCGCCTAGGCTCTGAGCAGATGCCATCGGCAATGCTACTGCATTTGTCTCATTCCGCTGCTTCTGCTTCTCACCCACTGTGACTCAATTCGCTCTCCAAGAGGCGGAGGAGCTGCGAGAAGCGCGGGATACGCCCGACGCCGATATCGAGGATGCCTGCCATCATGCCCTCGCGCAGCTCCGACCGCGAGATCCGTCCATCACGATTGTGATCGAGCTTGCTAAAGAGGAGGACTGCCTCGCGATCCACTGCCGCGCCGGCGCCGCTGCTCCCCTCGCCGGCAGCAGCGGCAGCTTTGGCCATCACGTCTCTCAACTCCTGGATGCTCACGGTGCCCGAGCCATCAGCGTCGAGCCTCGAGAAGAGCTTCGCGGTGAGACTTTCGGCGCGGTCCGCCATCTCTACCGAAGCCGCCGCCGCCTCAGCCTGCACGTCCTTTAGGGCGGGGCCAGGGGCCTTAGCGCGTGCCTCGAGCGCGGCTGGCGACACTGGCACCGAAACACGGTCGCCGTTGGCGTCATAGGTGACGATGGCATTCGGTCCAGTGAGCTGAGGTCCGCGAACGAGGTCGGATGGGGCCATTCCGATGGGCGGCGGCGGCTTATAGTTGGGGGAGTGCAGCTGCAGCTTGCCCTTGCCGCTCACCACCGTAAGCTGCTTCCGATCTGGCTCGAGCTCGGGCTCTGGTTCGGATTCCGGCTCCGGCTCGGGCGGCGGCGGCGGCTTCGGCGGCGGCGGCGGCGGCGGCGGCTCATAGTCGGGCGGAGGCGCGAGGAGATAGTGCCCACGCAGCAGTTCGTTGGTCGGCTGACCAGCGTCGAGCACCACTTCGCCTCTGACCACGGCCGTGATGAAAGTATCCATCCCGTGCGTCCAGGAGAGCAGCCGCGAAGCAATGCCGAGGCGCGTGGGCGAGCGCAGCACCCTGTGCATCGCCGCGACGCAAATGCGCGACGTCTGCGCACACTTGACGGACCACTTGGACGCGTCGTCCACCGCAGCCTTGCACGTGAAGCTCGCCACACTGACGAGGCTGGCTGCCAGCTGAAAATCCGAGCGCATCCTGAAGAGCTCGGCGTCATTGGCGGCGCTCGCCTGAGAGGCCGCATGCAATTAGAGTGGTCATCAGAGTGGTCGTCAGCGGCACTCAGTGGCGCATGCAATTAGAGTGGGCATCAGGGTGGTCGTCAGCGGTACTCAGTGGCACTCAGTAGTGCTCAGTGCTCACCTGGAATGAGGGAGCCTGCGGCGGTCGCGACGCACGCGCCTCGAGCGAGCTCAGATGCGCCCTCGTGATCGCCTCCCAGCGCATGACGCGCGCGGCCTCGGCCTCGAGTTTCGTCAAATGCGACGAGAGCACAAACCCAGCCTCGACGGCGGCGCCGCCCAATCGGTCGAGTGCGCGCATAAAGCCCACTTCTTCGGGCATTGGGCTGTAGCCTTGCCCCTTCTTCACGACCAGAGGCGTCCCCCGCAGCTCCTCGAGGGCGTTCGCCTCGTGCTCCCTGACGTCCTCGGCGTGCTTTGCCGCGGCCTCGACCACCGCAATCGCCTTTGCGAGCCGCGACCGGTACCGTCGAAGTTTCTTGTGCAGAGTGGTGAAGTCGCGTTCGAGCATCAAGGGGGTCGCATCACACGGATGGTCACGAGCGGCGTGGGCCATCGCTTCCATCTCAATCGTCTCCGCGTCGGACAGCAATCGATCCCAGACCACAGGCCGTCCCAAAGCCGCCGCCGGCAGCCGGCTCGTGCGCGAGTCATCCCACACCGGCTTGTAGTGGGCAAGCACCTAATGAGGGACGCCATCAGAGCCACTCAGAGCCACTCAGAGCCATTCAAGGCCATCAAGGCAATCCAGGCAAGTACCGTCTCGTGTTTGGGCACCTCGAACGACGCCCGATCTTTTGGAGCCGAGGCTGAACGGGTGGTTACATAGAGGCGCCGCCCTGTGGCGGGAGGATCCCCTTCCCCCGCCACAGCATACGTGCCAAACGCATCGCTCAACACCGCAGCAGTGCCGTCGACCAGCACCGCACGTGGGTCGCCGCGTGCACGCTGCTTTTTCCGCGTCACTGCCGACAAGCCCGCGTGAGTGCCATCGACCGACTCCATGGGGGGGTGCTGCCTCTTCTCTGCCAGCAGCCGTCTCTCCTCCATGGCGCTGGTCGGCACGGACACATCGCCGACGCCGGGCACGTGCGCGGCAGCCGAGACGTAGGCTGGATGGCGATGCTTGCTTCGGGTCCATCGGCATGCACTGTAGACTGGCGAGGCGGCGGCTGCGGAGACGGCGGAGGCGGCAGAACGCTCCCCGCTCCCCGCCGCTAGCAGTAACTCAGCAGACGGGCTCGGGGGAGCCGTCGCGGTGCCGTCAGGGCGCAGAAGGTCTCCGGACGGCTGTCCGCTCGGCGCAGCGCCCGACGAAACCGAGCCGTTCCATTTCCGATCGCGTGGTGGGGAGCGGCTGACCAGGCGGGCAGCGGTCGGTGACTCGGGTCGCGCCATCGTCCGGCGCACACCGTCCAACGACTGACGCAGCCCGTGCAGATTTTTCGGTTCTAACTCAATCGAACCACGACCTCCCGGATACCTGATGAGGGAGGCAATCATACGCACTCGGCATGGCACTCAGACGCACTCAGATGCACTCAGACGCACTCAGACGCACTTAATCGCACTCAGACGCACTCAGATGCACGCAGACGCACTCGGATGCACTCAGACGCACTCGGATGCACTCAGACGCACTCAAGACGCACTCGGGCGCACTCAACGTACATGACGCCCTCAAGCTTGACGTCCTCGCTCCGAAGCACGCGGTGCAATTCCTTCGGATCGATGGCACCATCTCCGTCGAGGTCCATCTGGGCAAAGAGCCGCTCAACCACGTCCTCAGGCGCAACCACGCCCGCCGCCTTGAGCACCTTGCCAAACTCGGCAAGTCCAATCTTGCCATCCCTATCGCTATCTAATTGACGGAACAGATCGATGACGCGCGTGAGCGACTGCCGAAGTGCGTCGCGCAGCGCGTACCGCAGGAACTCTTCGAAGCTAATGACGCCCGAGCCGTCGCCGTCGAACTCGCCAAAGAGCGTCTCGGCCGCCGCCTCCGCCACCGCCAGGCTGTGCCCAAATGTGGCAAGCTTCGCGAACAGGCCGAGCTGCGCGAGCGAGAGACGAAACTCATCGAAGCCAATCTCCCCGCTCGAGATCTGGGCGCCATCCCGAGCACGAAAGCGCTCAGCGAGGCGCTCGAGCGAAGAGGCGAGCCCGAGCCGTAGGAGATCCTTCGCCTCCCTAGGCACTGCGCGCACGCTCTTCGCGACCGGCGTCGAGACGGCGATGTACCTGCTATTGTCGTTTCTAGAGGCGGTGGCTTCGGAGCGCAAGGTGTCGCTCGATGCTACCTGATGCCGCCAGTCGAGGCGTCGTTCGTCGTTCTGTCGTCGCCACTCGACGTGCCGCGGGTTCTTGATGACTCGTGTCTTGGCCGGAGAGCGCAGCTCCGCATCCGCGGACGACGACGCAAAGTTCTGATCCCAGGCGGGCCTCGCCGCGTTCGGCAGCGACTGGGTGAAAAGGTCCGGTGCCGGCGGCGGCTTGGGTCCCTGGGTCCAGCCAGCGGGCGTCCTCGACCCCTGCAATAATGATGGAGAGCGACTACGCGATACAACGCCGGTGGTGGAACGTATCGAACCTGGCGTAAAGACGGGGCTATCCACTGTCGAAACGAAGAGTTGGGAGACCGGCCCTTCTTGCGAAGGAGGAGGCGGAATCTCAGGAGGGCGCTGGTCCGCCGCCTTGCGCATCTCGTGATTGGACAGCCGGCGACCGATCGGTGGCGGTGGACGCATGACGCCCCAGCGGGCGTTCTTGAGGCCCGACATGTGTTGTCGCTGGACGCTGGCAGCGCGTGCAGGCTCCTCTCACGATGATCACGATGAGGACATCCGAAAAAAATTGATTTCCGCCCGCAATGACGCGATCACGAAGGAAGTGTATTCATGAAACAGTCCAAGAAGCCTCTAACCTTCTCCCTGAGCCGCTCGGCAGCGTCGGCGTATCTCCAGCTAACGGGAGGTCGTTGCCAGGGCACGAGGCCTCTGGCGGTCCTTCACGCCACAATGTAGGCTTGTAGGGGTTGGCATGACACACATAGAAACCGGTCACCGCCGAAGACACTCTAGTAGGTTGCTCTATCGGAAGAATTTGCGTCTGGTGACGCGTTTAGCGCATCTTACTGAAGAGTTTCCAAAATTGTAAACGCGCCGTGCTGGTGGCCGGCCGCGAGACTGGAAGCAATATGCTGGCGAGAGCGTCGAGTGCGCTGCTCTTTGTCGTCACAGTCTGCAATGGAGCCGCCCAGGACAGGATCGTCTCTCGGCAGACGCCTCTGGTTGCCATGCTTTTCTCGCGCCTGCTCGCCAGTGGCGACAGCAGCCGGCCTCACATGCAAGAGCCAGTCCAGCCGCCCGATGAGCCAGATGACGCAACGCCTCCGCCAAGTCAGCCTCCATTTGTTGCAAGTGTTGATGGGTCGCTGAATGGCCCAAATGAAGTTCCGGCTCGCGACGGACGGCAGCTGACCTCAAACATGCCATCACCGTCGCCTCCACCACCGTTGCCGCCGCCTCCCTCACCGCCACCACCATCCCCTTCACCACCGCCTCCGACTCCGCCACCTCCCTCACCACCGCCACCGTCTCCGCCGCCGCCGATGCCACCACCACCGATGCCACCGCCACCACCGCCACCGATGCCACCACCACCGTCGCTGCCGCCACGGCCGCCTCCGCCTGCACCACCACCACCACCATTGCCGCCGCCGCCTTCACCTCCACCACCGTCACCGTCACCGCCTCCACCTTCGCCTCCACCACCATCGACGCCGCCTCCCTCACCGCCACCACCATCCCCTTCGCCACCGCCTCCGACTCCGCCACCTCCCTCACCACCGCCACCGTCTCCGCCGCCGCCGATGCCACCACCACCGATGCCACCGCCACCGATGCCACCACCGCCGTCGCCGCCGCCACGGCCGCCGCCGCCTTCACCTCCACCACCGTCACCGTCACCGCCTCCACCTTCGCCTCCACCACCATCGACGCCGCCTCCCTCACCGCCACCACCATCCCCTTCGCCACCGCCTCCGACTCCGCCACCTCCCTCACCACCACCACCGTCTCCGCCGCCTAGGCCACCACCACCGTCGCCTCCGCCCCCATCGCCACCGCTGCCTTCACCGCCGCCGCCCTCACCGGAGCCTCCATCTCCTCCGCCCCCGTCTCCGCCGCCGCCTACGCCACCACCACCGTCGCCTCCGCCACCAACTCCTCCGCCGCCATCGCCACCGCCACCATCGCCACCGCCACCCTCCCCTCCTCCACCTTCCCCTCCACCACCCACACCTCCGCCGCCCTCGCCTCCGCCGCCCTCACCTCCACCACCCTCACCTCCACCTCCGTCTCCACCGCCACCATCACCTCCTCCTCCATCACCTCCGCCACCGTCTCCACCGCCCCCTTCACCTCCTCCTCCATCGCCACCACCTCCATCACCGCCGCCACCTTCGCCGCCGCCACCCTCCCCTCCGCCGCCGAGTCCTCCTCCGCCGTCACCGCCACCGCCGTCACCGCCACCTCCATCACCGCCGCCGCCATCACCCCCGCCGCCATCACCTCCTCCGCCGTCTCCTCCACCGCCTTCACCGCCGCCGCCCTCGCCACCACCGCCCTCTCCGCCACCGCCTTCGCCTCCGCCGCCATCTCCACCGCCGCCATCAC
>ENA-UOUZ01000198-UOUZ01000198.1-mixed-culture-metagenome-genome-assembly--contig:-NODE-198-length-38585-cov-104.187750_pt1 | contig 38585 bp, 18 predicted proteins | sample MGYA00238154_ERZ761575 | MGnify/ENA primary metagenome ERZ761575 (study PRJEB28896, sample SAMN07631632) | mixed culture metagenome | isolation source: Freshwater growth medium | place: USA...
CGTGTGCATCCATCCGTACGCGATATATCGCTCCGCCCGCGCTCCAGCGGCCTTCCGTGCGCGTACAGCAGGCGTCGCCAGGCCGTCGCCAGGCCGACCCTGTGGGATCCACCACGCCCAAAACGCCGCCTCCCCCGGAAATTCAACGTATGGCGCCTAATAAGCATGCGCCCAAGCATGCTCCCAAGTACCGAAGCGCGCCCGATGACGATGAGGCGATGGCGCAGATCGCTCTCATGACCAAGCAGATCAACGCGGTGATCCTGGTGCAGACGAAGGTGCGCGCTCATCTCCAACGCCGCAAGGTCAAGCGGGCAGTAACAGACAAGCAGCAGGAGGGTCAGCTGGATCGCCTCATGCAGGTGGACGCGGCCGTCGCCATCCAGGCGCACGTGCGCGGATGCGTCGCGCGCGGTTGGCCCTCCTCGATGCTGTGTCGCGAGGACTCGCTCGATGAGGGCCCAGATGATGCGTCGCTCTTCATAGTCAGAAACCTGGACACCGGCGAGTTTACGACGGTCAAGGTGGATACGACTGCCGCGGCGGCGAAGCAGACAGCGCAACTTTCATTTGGCACTCTGCAGCGCGGCTCGAGCGCGTGGGAGGCCGTGCGGCTCGAGTGCCGTGGGATGCTTGAGAAACTCGCGGTCCGCTCGACCTTCTCCTTCAAGCAGTACCAGCTGTGCATCTGGCAGGAGCGTTGGGTGTTCGCCGAAGAGGACGCTCTCTGCTACCAGCAGCTCGACGTCGCCCGCATGCCCACGGGCAAGATGAAGAGGATCCCGTACAGTTCGATGCAGTTCGTCGGCCCTTACGATGATACCCAGTTCGTGCTCAAGGTCTCAAGACGCACTTACACCTTCCTGTGCCCATCGGCGGAGGTGCGCACACGCTGGATCAAGAACATATGTCAGCTCTCGGGTTGCTCGGCGTCGACCGCGGTCACTATGCACTCGGTCGGTGGCAAGGTCGACAGGAGGAGGAGTGCCAAATCTACAGCTTTGGGAAAGGCTCGCTCTTCTGCTGCTGCTCCTGCTGCCTCTGCCGCGTCTGCTTCTGCTTCTTCTTCTTCTTCTTCTTCTTCTTCTTCTTCTTCTTCTTCTTCTTCTTCTGTTGCAGCAGCAGCTGCTGCTGCTGAGGAGAGCGGCGGACGAAGCGCGCTGCCGGAGCCTGAGGAGCCAACCCCCAAGGGCAAGGGCGGCAAGGCAGAGGCAGAGGCTGCTCCCGAGGAGGCAAACGGCAACAAGGGAGGCAAGAGTCGCAAGGGTGACAAGGCTGGCAAGGCGGAAGCAGAGCCATCGGCACCGCCGCCGCCGCCGCCGCCGCCGCGACCGGAGGCCCTCGCTGCCACGGCTGCATCCATAGCGGCGTCGATGGCTTTGGCGATGCGTGAGGATGTCGCTGCCAAGGCTGAGGCGGCGGCGATGGTGCAGTGGCCGGAGAAGCAGACGCCGCCAGAATCAACACCATGGCACGCACGCACGTTCCACGACAACGTGCAAGACAACATGGCAGAGATACGACGGAGAAAGCAAGTCGCGGACGCGGCTTTGGCCAAGGAGCTCGCGGAGACGCGAGAGGTACTGGAGGCGCTCGAGGAGCGGAGAGCGAAGGCGCTCGAGGCATCTACGTGGAGCTTGGCCGAGGAGCTGCAACTGCAGGTCGATGAGCACAAAGCCATGATCGCCGAGCTCGAGGAAGATCTCTCTAGTCACTAGTGACCGTCGCGACACTTGTTGTCAGATTACCATGTGTACAGGAAAGAAAGTTGAGATAGAGGGACGGCGACGCGTACCGTAATCGAGAGACGTTCCGCCCACGCTGCAGCCACACAAGCCCCGTTTTTACAGTGATCTCGGCGTACGAGATTACCAACCGGGTCTTGATGCCTTCGTTCCAAATAAGGCAAGTCGGTTACCTCTGCTGTTGTATCGCATCGAGAGTCGTTCCGCCACGGCACCCACGAGGCGCCGTACCTGTCCGTCATCCATCCACTTCCAGTGCGGTAGATTTCCTACGTCAGAGGCACATGGGGTTGGTGTCGTGGCTCGCGCGGCGCTCCAGAGTGTCGCCCACGATCAATACTACGGCCGAGGAGGGCTCTCCTTCTCTTCGCGCAGGCTCCTCTCGATTGGTACAAATTTCGTCGCGCCGGCTGCCGAGGATACGCAGTCTACGCAGACTCTCCCTCAAACTCTCGCTCGCCCGCGCGCTCGGTGGCCATCGTGGCGAGTCGGCTTATTGGCGTGCACGCACGGAGGAGATGCAACGGCTCCTCCAGGCCATGGAACTTAGAAGCGGCTTGGCAACACGGGTGGCAACACCTGCGCGAGTCACATCTGCGGCGGCGCGAGCCCCCGTCGGCGCTCGATCGAGGATTCCGGAGGTTTTGGATGACAACGAATCTGCACCTGAGAGGCCATCATTGAACCCCGATCACGTCGAGCAGGCCATCAAGCGCGCCACCGGGAAGTCTGCCCTCCGCGGGAAGTCTGCCCCACAAAAAAGCCGTGACCCCTCGAAAGATAGCGGCGGCCAGAATTTGCACGCGGGGTGGTCGGCGTCGGGGTGGATCGCGGGCGTCGAATCGATCAACAGCATGATCTCCGAGGCTTTGCTCCAGCCAGTTTCATCGGGTGCGACGCTGCCGGGCGAGACGGCGCAACTCGACTTCATCCGGTCGCTCGGCAGAGAAGACGCTGCCGTGGGCAAGGCGGCGGTGCTCCAACTGCTCATGCGCTCGCCGCTGATCGTGCGGATGGCCGATGCAATCTGGGACGAGGCGCACACTCTTGCCGGGCAGGCGGCGGCCACGGCGGTCGAGCTGCAGTCCAAGTTTGCCGACGACGGCGCGTTCACGCTCCGGTACGGGGGGATGGAGACCTTCTTCGGTGGGCTCGAGAAACTCCTTGGATCGCCATCGGCCAACCTGCTGGAGGCCATGAATCGTGAGCACTGCAAGATGCCCGACTCGCAGATTATCTTCCGTACGCCCAACTACCACGTGGACACCACGTGCGAGATCGAATGGTGGTTCGTGCACGACCCGGAAAGGGGGCTCCAAGAGCTCGGGATCGCGCACTGGCCCGTCGAGCAGCGCATCGAGCCTTCGCACAAGCGTGTCGCCTCGTCGCTCGCGCACTTCGAGGCTGAATGGAGCGCTATCGATGATGCGCTGGACAAGAGAAAGATTGACAAGCTGAAGGAGGCGGAGGTGGTGGGCGCGCGTCTGTACACAGGCCCAATGTACCACAAGGTGACAGGCAGCCTCAGGCTGGCGCCACATGCCCATGCCTTGCCGCCACATGCGATGCAAACTCCCTCGCGTTTGCATCGCCGCTCGAACTTGTTTTGGTGAATGCTCGTCTGCCGCATCTGCACGCTGAGCTGACTTGCCACGCGATGTCGACTGGCGATTCTCGGTGCTCGCCAGTACAACATGGCGCTGCGTGGCGTCGGCATGGAGCCGATGCGTGAGCGCTGGCAAAAGGAGTGCCGCGGTAATCGATACACGACCACGCTCCACGTGATTAATTCGGCCGTAGTCAAGCTCGGCAAGCTGCAAGCCGCGCATAAGGTGTACCGAGGCGTGAGCGGCGGCATGCTGCCGAAGGAATTTTGGGACACGAGTGAGAACAGCGTGCGCGGCGGCTGCGAGTTCGGCTTCCTGTCGACGACGCTCGAGCGGGAGGTGGCCCTCAACTACGCCGCGTCGCAAGGTAAGGCGGGAATCCTCTTTGAGATGCAGATGGGCATGATCGACCGCGGTGCCAGCCTCAAATGGATCTCACAGTACCCGATGGAGGCAGAGATTCTCTTTGCACCGTTGACCGGACTCGAGGTCATGGCGACGCGCGTGCAAGGCGCGGTGCTCATCATCGAGGTACGCCTCTCGATCAATCTCAACAATATGACCATCGAGCAGGTGGTCGCCAAGATGCAGACGTCGGTGCTCGACCTCAATGAGCTCGTGTGGGATCATTTCCTCTTCAACGGCGCGCCGTTGCGGGCGCTCGACCCGCTCAGAGTGTGCAATCGCATCTATTTGGATGAGGACCCCGAGTGGTTCAACATGAGCGAGGTGAATGCATGCTGATGGCCACTGATTGCCACTGATTGCCACTCATTGCCACTCATTGCCCGAGTGGTTCAACATGAGCGAGGTGAGGATGCGTGCTGCGTCGGGCGCGCTGCTGTCGGCTGCCTCTCGTCGCCTCTCAAGCGCGCTTGCGCGCGCTCCGCCATAGGAGATGCCTGGCGAGACCTCCGCTCGCAGAGGCGTCGCTCACTGACAAGCACTGACACGCAGGGTGGTATCGAGTCTCGCCCTGAACAGAATTATGAACGCGCGGTCAAGAAGGTACTTCAGTCGAAGAGAGAGGTCTTCCAACTGCTAGCTGACGAGACGATGTGGAGCGAGGCCAAGCTCGGCAAGGGCAGCGGGGGGCAGCCTGATGTCGCACGTGTATCGGACCGCCTGGACGGCGCCGAGGACTCGGCCTCGACCTCGGTGCGCCAATGGAAGTGTGCGTCCATTGCTGCGCGTGAGGGAATGCACGATGCCGCGTGTGATCTGCTCAGGCTCTCAGTAGAGGCCCGCACGCGCGAGCCCGAGGTGCAGGCGGCCATCGATCGCTCGCTCATGGCGGCTAAATCGTTCATGGCCACCAAGGGGGGGACCGACCGACTCCCCATCCACGATAATGGCGCGCCTATTGAAGAATGGCGGTTGGCAGCGGCGTATCTGCTCATCCAAGACGAGCTGCGCACCTGGAGGCCGCGCACGTGTGTGCACCTCGCGATCAGCAGCAGCAATCCGCTCGTGCTGCACGCATGCGTAGCGATGGCCTGTGAGAGCCTCGAAGTACCCACGCGTGACAAGGTCGGTGCGCCGGTGCTCGCGCTCGCGCATGGGAGTGTCTCAAGGCGCTGGCGCACCGGAGTTGTAGCTGCAGTCTATGAGGACTCCTTGCCCGAGGATCGCGGTAGCGTCAGCCATGGCTTGATCAAGAGCCGCCGAGATTACAAGTACTTCGACGTGCTCGTGGGCAAAAGTCGCCTCTTCAAGCGCGTGCCTTCGTCGTGTGTCTTCATGCGTCCCTCTGCTTCTGGTGGTTTGGGCGCCCTGCTGCGGGAGGCTGCGGGCGCGAACAGTATGGAGCTCGTACGTGCGCTGATCGACCGCGGCGTGTCCGTCTATGCTGCAGATTCCGAGGGCTGCACAGCCCTCCACTTTGCCGCACGATCGGGCGCGGAGGAGGTGTGCCGTTTCTTGATGGCCGAGGGCATCGATCCATTCCTCGACAACACAAGGCAGCAGTCAGCGTATGAGCTCTCGATGTCTTACTCGCACGAGGGCGTGCGCCGAATCTTCCATCCACGCGAGCCCGAACAGACGTTCATGCGCGAGACGGCGGAAACGATGGCTGGCACGCCGCTGCTGCGTGCGTCTTCACAAGGCGTGAACGGCTCCGAGGAGGAGGCGTTCAAGGCCGTGAGCGCCGTATTGGTGGGCGCGACTGAGGTGGACGTCAACGAAGGCACGGTCAACGAGGGCATCACGCCCCTCATGATGGCGGCGGCAAAGAGTCAGCAGACGTGCGTCAAGGCGCTGCTCAACGCGAAGGCCTCCATCGACCTGCGATCGCGGAACGGGTGCACCGCGCTCATGTTTGCATGCCGGTATGTGGACTTTCCGTTTACGGTAAACGAGCTGATCCAGCGCGGTGCATCAGTCAACCTGTTCACCTTAGGCGAGGGCGCCACTGCACTCATGTATGCGGCCGACGGCGGGCTCACGGAGGTCGCCAAGGTGCTTCTCGAAGCCAAAGCGGACGCGACGCGTGCCATCTCCAACGGCGAGACTGCGTTGCACATGGCGGCGAAAGGTGGGCAGGTGGAGGTGGTGAAGATGCTCATTGCTCTGCCAAGTGTGCTCCAGATCATCGATCGGAAGAGCGACGACGCGGGGCTCACCGCACTCATGATGGCCTCTGACTACGGGCAGACGGCCACGGTGGCGGTGCTCTTGGCGGCCAAGGCGCAGGTCAACCAGCAGAACAAGCAAGGTGAGACCTCCCTCTATCTCGCGTGCGCCGACGGCCACGACAAGACAGTCAGCGAGTTGCTCCGATCGGACGCCGACCACGCCCTGCCTGATCACAACGGCCGTACGTGCCTGATCGTGGCGTGCAACAACTCACACGTGCAGACGGTACAGCTGCTCCTCGCCCACGGCGCTTCCGTCAATGCGGTGGACAAGGAAGGCACGAACGCACTGATGGCCACGTGCCTCTTCGACAGGGCCGGGGAGCTGGATGCTCAGATCATCAAGCTCCTCATCCTCAACAAGGCCGACATCGACGCGACCACGAGCAACAAGGGGAGCCGTGGCGGCGCCTCCGCGCTTCATATTGCGAGCGAGAACCACCACAAGTTGGCCTTCGCCGCACTCCTGAATGCCGGCGCAAATGCCAATCGGCCCCGCAACGACGGGCATACAGCGCTCTCGCTCGCGTGCATGAACGACTTCACCGACTTCCTCACGCTGCTCCTCTCGAAGAATGTGGACATGCACGCATTCTTGCCCATTATGCCCAGTGCCGGCGCCGCTCCTGAGCAGCTCACGCCCCTGATGATCGCCGCCCGATATGGCGCGAGCATGGTCGTGCGTGACCTGCTCGACTTTGGCGCGAGCGTGAGTACCAAAAACCCCGCCGGCCACACGGCGCTCGACATGGCGCTCCAGGCGAAGGCCGACGGCGTCGGTGATGCCGAGAAGGCTGTCGATGTCATCCGATCATACAGGGAGGTCACCATCAAGAGGTCGAGCACGAGCGTCATTTCCGAGCTAAAACAGAAGGCTTCGGTCTTGAACAGTAGGAGGAAAAGGAGCTTCGGTAAGAGCGGCTGAGACGTCATTTCCTACAGTAAGAGCGTGTCAGTACGGCGGGCACCGCGCGGTAGCCGCAAAATGATGTTGCATTTGAAGATTTGTCCTCGATCCCGCGGCGCCTCGCCCCATCGTCGACTCCGCACTCCCCAACTATCTCCCCGGACGGCGACGCGCCTCGCGCGCGGCGGCCGGCGCGCGGTGGGGACCTGGGGTGCCGTCCGAGCTCCCGTCCGCGCGCCAGATGATTCATGGAGATGTCCCCCGACCCCCCGCAGGACGAGCTTGTCGGGAGTCGGTTACCGGGCCGTTTTGATGTGCTAGCTGCTTACCTGCTACCCCACGTCATCGGATCATCGTTCCGCCAGACCGTTCTCGCGGAAGCTCGGAGCGCTCCGAACACAGCTCACAGGACGAGGCCGGGGGGCGTCGTTCGAGGGCGTCGTAGAGCACGGACACGACGGAGGTCCGTCGGAGCTCGAGGTCGAGCTGAACACCGTACACGCTCTGTATGCCTGGGCATCACCCTCGCCACGTGTACGCTGCCTGTTGGCGTGTTTTAATTACTTACGTACTTGTTTAACTTTCAGTAGACTTTCAGTTCTTTCACGATGACTTTCCGCCTACTTTCGGCCCCGGCGACCACGGCGCGCGGCGCGGTGAGATGCGATTAATGTGCGATGTCCAGAGGCGAGAAGTCGGTACGCGCGACCAACGCGCGGCCCCGGCGGCGGCCGCCTAGGCCCCAGCCAAGACGCAAGAGCGCCGGCAGCCTGCGACCGTTGCGAGCCCCGACGAGCCCACGAGCACGACATTCCGTTTGGCCCACGAGCACGACCAACACATCCGATGGCGGGCTCATGGCGTCCAGCACAACCGCGCACACTGGCATGCCACAAATGTTAACGGTTTGTCAACTATGAAAAATATACAAAAAATATACAAATGCCATGGCTCTTGCTCGATGCTCGATGCTCGCTTGTTCGGACACCCGCTGGGCCGCTCGCTCAGGTCTGAGGGTGACGCGCTGTCAGTGGCCAAGAAGACGATCGACATCACTGTCAAAATCGTCGCCACGGGGTTCCATCCCGATGTTCCCGATGTTCTGCTCCGCGACCCATATCTGTTCCGGAGTGGGCCAACCGCTCTCGTCGTACATGCTGAGATCCACGGGGTCACCCTCAACTGGATCCTGACCCAGTGGCGTCCGGCCGGTAGCGCTCGTGTCGCCGGGCTTAGGAAACGAACCAGTCGCGCGATCCTGCTGGCGTTTGCGCCAGTTCTCGTACGATGCGCGCTGCGGAGTTGTCAGCCGTGGCAGTTTGAGCAGGCCCATGTCGAAGGATAACGAGTCGGATGACGAGTCGCGAGTCGGCTGGTCGTCCTCGGGCAGATCATAGCGGGCCATCATGCGCAGCGGGCGAGACCGCACGAGCACCGGCGGATGCAGCGAGCGTCCATCCACCACAGCTGCGGCGGCGATGATCACGGGAAAGCGCATCCTGAGGAACCACGCAGGGCTTCATTCACAATTCACAGTCAGGTCTGCACACCTTCATCCGTCATGACGAGCAGGAAAACCCCTTCGCTCTTGAAAGCACTGAGGGTGTTCCAGCACATGTGATCCCGGTAATCGCGTTTCTGAATTTTCCGTGATGCGTGGATCAGGACGCGAGGACGGAGGGACAACGCCAACGCAAGTCACAAGAACGTACAGAACCGATCTGCAAGTCACATATCTCTCTAATTCTCTCTAACTTTGTATTATCAAGAGTCGATCACAAGTCTCAATTGGCGCGGGTATGAACGTATATCGGCGATCTGTACGCTACTCTTTTTCTACATACATCATACTGCGCATACCACATCGCACATGTACGCCCGGCAAAAAGCGCAACGGCGCATCAACCGTTCAACCCCGTCCCCGGCCGCCACCCCCTGCCCCCCTCGCTGCAAGCCACAAGCAACCTGTGTCCTGTGAGGCTGTGCTCACGTCCAAGGCCCGATCGCTCTACACTGCGAGCGAGCGGCCAGCTCGGGTCTCCATCATCCCGTGCACCCTCTCTCCGTGCCTCAGCCCCAAAATCCCTTGGCCTTGGGCGGCTCGGCCTTGAGCAGCGCCTGGCGCAGCTCGACGCGCAGAAGGACCTCGGTCGGGTCAGTGGACGCGGCGGCGGCGCCCGCGACTGGCTCCTCCCACACCGCCGCCGCCTCCATCTCGGCCTTGCGTGCAGTGAGCCAGCCGGCCAGCAGGGGCAGCTGCTTGCGCTCCTCGCACGCCTTGATCAGGCGCGTCACCAGGCTTGCATCTCGCTTGAGCTCCGCGAGCCCAAGCGGCTTGAGGAGCTCCCCAACGCGGGCCGCATCGCAGCCAGCATCGAGCAGCCCCGCCGTCACCTGCGGCGCCTTGCCCGGATTGATGTGCTGCAGGTAGAGCTTCAGGTGGCCGTACTTGGCGTGCCTGTGGAACATGCCTGCCATCTGTTCGATGAGATCGTGTCGATCGCACACGTTGATCACCGGGCGCGGGTCGGCGAGCCACGACGGCGCCGTCGTGGGCTCATCGAGCAGCGCGAGGACGGCCTGCGGCTCGTAGGCGGCGCCAGGCTCGCGGGTGATGCGCTCGAGCTCGTCGACACGCCCGGCCCGCTTCGCCACCCGAAGGTACTCGAGCGTTAGGTCCTTGGCGGCCGGGTTCGCCCCCATGCGCGCCTGCAAGTAGTTGAGCAGCCCAGCGTCGCTGCCGAGCTCTTCGAGCGCACTCACGACGTTCGTGTGGCCCAGGAGGTCCGCGTGCGTGCGCGCGACGGCGAGTGCCTTGGCGTACGCCTTCTTTTGCAGCTGGGCGTCCTCTTCGGACGACTTTTTACGCAGCAGCGCACGCAGGCAGGCCAGCCCGTCCGCTGGGCTGAGCGACGCGACGCGCTCGCTGGCCGACTTGTCTCCGACGGCGTCGTGGCACATGACGCGTGCCACGTCCTCGACCGCGGTGTACAGCTTGAGCGCGATCGGCATGAGCTTGAGCGCCTCGCAGCGCTGTGCGATCCGGAACGGCTCAAAGTCCGGCAGGCTCTTCGTCTGGATGAGCGCCACACCGTTAGGCGCGTGCCTGATGAGGGAGGCAATCAGACAGGCCATCAGTGGCAATCCATGGCAATCCATGGCAATCCATGGCAATCCGGGCGACGGCTCCGTGAGGCGCGTGCCGGCTCAGATGCTCCTCGACGATCCGAGTCTGCAGCGAGGCGTCCAGCGCCTCGGAGCCCTCCAGCGAGCCGACGGCGTCGAGGGCGACCTTCGTGGCTTCGTCGAGACAGCCATGCTCGAGGAACAGGCGTACCGTATCCGCGTAGCTCGGGCACGGCGGCGGCTGGTGCACCAGGTTCATCTTGTACGCCATCACCGCGAGCTCGTCCTCAGGGTCTGGCTCCGGCTCGGGCGGCGGCATGGCACGCAGCGTGGACTCGAGCTTGAGAGCCTTGCCCACCCGAGCCTCCGGGCTCTGCCCTGGCGCGCTGAGTATGGCGCCGAGCAGTGCGAGCCAGTTCGGGCGCCGGGGCGGCTCGAAAGCATTGCATGCCGCGATCACCTCTTCGAGGTCACTGGCCTCCGCGTGGCACTGCACCACCATCTCTTCAACCTCCTTCGCCAGCGCCGCCGCCGCCGCCGCCGCCGCCGCCGCCGCCGCCTCCGCGTCCTCGGCGCTGCCCTCTGCCGCGGCCGTACCCAAGCCGAGAACGGGCAGCGCCCCTAGACTGCCCAAGCCGCTCTGCAGCCGCTGCTCGAGTCTCTCTGCCAGCCCAGCCCGCTGGGCCGCGCCGTCGGGCTTGGCGATGCGGTAGAAGCCGATCGCCCCCTTGGGGTCACGCTCACGCACGGCGTCGGCGACCCCCTTCGTGGGCAAGATCTTGCCCTCGCTAATCCACTTGGAGAGCAGTGCCAGCTGCCCCTGCGCCGCCACGCCACGCGCGAGCTCGTTGGCCTCCTCAGCCTTAAGGGCGCCCTTGCGCCGTAGCAAGCACCCAAAGTACAGGAGCAGCGGCGGCTGCTGCCCCTCGGGCGGCATCACGAGCTGGAAGGCTTGGATGGTCGCGAGGGTGCGCAGCTCCTGCTTGGGCGAGCCGGCCGCGAATTGGGCGGCCTGCTCGTACCTGATGAGGGAGGCAATCACGAGGTCATCAGTGGTCATCATCATCGCCCAATTTGCGGGCGAGCCGCCGCGAAGTGGGAATTGGGCGATCTGCTCGTACTTGTGCTCGCTCAAGAGCTTCTCGAACCGCTCAAGCTCGGTGAGAGGGCCCTTCTTGACCGCGTCGCCCTCCACTCCCTCGGAGGTTACGTCCGTGCCCAGCTCGGCGCCGTCGCCCGAGCCAAGCACCGAGGACAGCGAGGACCAGGAGGCGGCACCCATGCCGCCGGGCATCGAGGGCAGCTTGGCGATGGCGGACGGCATGCGCATCGAAGCGAGCAGGCCTCGCACCGAAGTTTCGTCACGTCCCGAGACGTCCGCCGCCGACGCGCCGCCCGGGTCCGCCGCCGCCGCCGCCGCGCCGCCCGCCACGGCGCTCGCCGCCGGAGAGCCGCCTGCCGCCTCTGCCGCGCCCGACACGGCGCCCGCCGCGGCCCTCGACGCGGCGCTTGCCGCCGCCGCCGCCGCCGCCGCCGCCGCCGCGTCCATTCTCGCCTTGAGCTGCTTGATCTGCGACTTGATCTCGGCCGCCTTGGCGTAATCTTCGGCCTCGACCGCGAGTGGGAGCGCCGCCTGTAGCTCGGCCATCCGCATCGCCGCGCCCGCCTCGTCGAAGGCGCCGCCCTGGGCACCCGCGTCCGCGCCGCCTGCGGCCGTGGCTGCGGGCGTGCCCATCCCGAGGATCGGCATGCCACCCAGGCTGCCCACGCTGCTCTGCAGCCGCTCCGCCAGGCTGCCTCGAAGGTCATCCATCGCCTTCGAGGGCGTCTGGAAGGCGGCGGCGGCCTCCTCAGCGCGGCGCGCGGCCGCCTTGCGCAACTCCTCCGCGCCCTGTGTCAGTGACGAGAGCCCCCCGGCAGCGGTCAGCGAGGAGAGCCCCCCGGCAGGGCTGCCGAGCGTCGACGAGAGGCTGCTCAGGGTTGACGAGAGCCCCCAGCCGCCGCCCCAGCTGCTGCTGCTCGCCTTCTGCTGCTGCTCGAGCTTCTGCAGACGGAGGGCCCGCTGCTCCTCATACTCGAGCCGCTGGCGCTCTTCCTCCTCAGCCGCCGCTCTCGCGGCCGCCTTCGCCGCCTTTCGCGCCGCTTTCTCTTCTTTGGAGAGCTTGGGCTTCTCCGGCGCGGCTGCCTCCGCCTCGCCGTCGTCGGCAGGGGCCTCGGGTTCTGCAGCTGTGGCTGGAGCCCCCAAGTCGCCGAACGCGAAGTCGACAGGGGCCGCGGGTGCTGCGGCCGTGGTCAGACCCCCAAAGTCGCCGAACGCAATGTCGCCAATAGCGGCGGTGGCGGAGGGCGGCGGCGCTGCCGGTGCGGCCTGCTCGAACGTGCCAAAGTCAGCGAACCCGCTGGATCCAGTCAACACCGGCGGGGGCGAGGGCACTGAACCAAAGTCGGCGAAGCCGGCCACAGGTGTAGCTTGGGGAATAGGATCGAACTCGGCGAATTCGTCGCCAAAGATGTCTGCGGCGGGCGGCATGGAGGCCGCTCGTCCGCAGAGAGAAACGAGGTCGCCTTCTCGCGCTTTTCGCGGCGCGGTTCACACAAGTCAGGTCAAGTCAAGTCAAGTCAAGTAGACTTGACTTCGGTTCACACACACGCCTGGTGGCTCACACGAACCATTTAGCAAAGACCTACTATTGTACTCTCTCAATGCATGAACATGTCCACCGACCGATTTGTCAAAATTTGATCCCATGGAATATGGTGCCAAGGTGCCTCGTATACAGACTGTAGCACCGGAATTAACCGGAAGCACACTGGATGGCGTCTTGGCGTGCGATGAGAGCGACATAGAACGCAGGCTCTACACACACGAGTGACCATAATGAGCCGCCCAAGGCCCGGCCACAACAGCCGGCCCCAATGGGGTGTGGTGGGGCGGGCGAGACGCTTGAGAGCCTGAACAAAACATTTGCGGACTGTTCCCAGTTCATGGGCGGCGTCGCGCGCTCTTGAAGTGAGCGGCTTGCGGTACATCGCGCGCAAGCTCACGTCGGGCACGTCGTGGAAGATTCTTTCCATGTGGAAGATTCTCTACATGGTCGTCAAGATTTGGCGTGCACACGGACACGCCCCAGATTGCGCCATGCCTGTGCACCGCGGAGTCCATGTATGCGCCCGGCTTCTATGACTACGCGGGGGGTGAGCTGTGTTTCTACAACGGCATTTATTCTGACGACTACGGGCCGGAGGGCTGCGGGCTGCCTCCTGCTCTCCGGTCATCGTGCGGTGCGCGCGCCGCTGCCTTTGCGGCCGTGGCCGCGCCTGTTGACGATCCAGCGAAAGCCGTGCGCGCTCGAGAAGGGGAGATGGAGGGTTTTTGGGCACCACACGCTACCTGAATGCACACGCGACCGTCTCCGCCGACAGGAAGCCTCACTACTGGAGGGCAAAGTTGCTCAAGGTCGTGGCACCTCCCCTTGGGCACCTCCCCTTGGGCACCTCGAGGTGCCAGCGGATCAGACGGTGCGTGCTTCGTCATCACGGACGCGATCCCAATCTCTCAAAAGGGGATTGGGGTAGTTTTGACGGGGAAAATTAAAATTTCGTCAAAATCTAAAAAAGGAAATGCGAGCACTTGCCAAAAATGGAAGGCCTTTCAGACCTGGACCCTACAACCTAACGCTGAGACGATGGGCCACCCATCATGTCGGCCATGCTGCTGTACCCTGCATACCCGCCGATTGGAAAGCCGTTTGCAAGTGGATCCACGTACCCCTGTATGCGTCGCAGCACACGGTCGTTCAACACCTTCAAGAAGTGCTCGAAGCACACGGTCGTTCAACACCTTCAAGAAGTGCTCGATTAAGCAAGCAACTGCGCTGTACAGGCGGTCGGGCACGTCTCTTAACACCTCCGTCATCGCTAGAAGTCGATCCAAACTCGGGTGTGTCATCAAGTAAGTCCCCTGATAAGGGGCTATGTGTGACATTTCACACCACAACGTATTGGAAATTTCACAGTAAAACAAGAGAAAGTACAGTGAAAGTACAGTAAAGCACGGCGCCGAATCGCGAGGATCTTGCAAAGGTCCTTGCGCAGATGCTGTACTCCTTCCTTCGCTTTCGCCACGCCGCCGACATTGCCTGGCTCGCCATGCGCCTGTACGACTCGCGCGAGCCTGGCGACCTGACCACCGAGGCGCGCATTGGCTACACGATTGAGGCCGTCCTCTACTTCCAGCACCTTGGCGGCGGCATCGTCATCGGGCCAGACCTCATTGCGCAGGAGGCGATGCCGGATGTGGCGATGCACGAGCGAGTCTTCCTCGTGTTCGACACGCTCATGGGCATGCCAGCGCTGATGCTCGAGTCCATCACGATGAGCATCCCGCGCGCCGGCCAGATCCACGTCAAGAAGGCCACGGTGCACAGCGACATGCTCTGCAAGATCCTCAACGCCGTCTTCCTCAACGAGTGGCCGCCGAACATGACCAAGGACGACCAGCTCGCCGCGGCGATCATGGGCATGTCCATGGAGCACGAGGATCGCTTCAAGGACAAGGCGCCCGCCGGCTTTGAGGGCAATGCGGCGTGGCTCGTGTACGAGGCGCCGATGATGGTGCACGCCTTCATCTGCTGGGCCTTGACCGTGTACCTGGCGGAGATGCGCGACTTTGGCGACTGGACAGCTAGCAGCGGCAGCGGCGGCGATGGCATAGCTAACAAGTTGGACTCACTGGATCACCTCGTCACAATGAGCGAGCACAAGGACGACGCCGAGGAGGAGGAGGAGGAGGAGGATAGCGATTCAGATGAAGAGAGCAACGCCAACGACGACGACGACGACGATCATGGGCATGTCCATGGAGCACGAGGATCGCTTCAAGGACAAGGCGCCCGCCGGCTTTGAGGGCAATGCGGCGTGGCTCGTGTACGAGGCGCCGATGATGGTGCACGCCTTCATCTGCTGGGCCTTGACCGTGTACCTGGCGGAGATGCGCGACTTTGGCGACTGGCCGGCCGTCCAGGAGTACTTCAAGGCCTTCATCGTCGACTGCTCGTCGCCGTTCTGCTTCTCCGCAGGCGCGCCCTACTTCCCGATCCGCGACAAGGTCATGCAGGTGCAAGCACGAAGCTGTCGGATCAGACTCTGCCACGAAAAGCACAGGACCGCAAGGAAAGCCCTCGAAGCTTGAACATGCTCCCCGAAAAACCTCGTCTCCCCCCCTTCCCCCCCATGTACCGGTACATGTCTTTACCGGTGTCTTTTTACCGGTACAGAACAATTCCTGCCGATTCGTCAATCTTTTGATCCACATGGACACGAAGGGGGACGAAGGAAGCGTCGACGAGGTGAGGACGAGTGTTGGGCGATGAGTTATGGAGTCCTCACCATTTGCAATGATCACCCAGGTGCTCAAGAGCATCGGTGCTCAGGATTCATCACCTCCTCCTCCTCCTCAGCCGCCTCCTCCACCTCCTTTGGCCGGTGCGGATGCCTCGTTGAGGGTGCCGCCGCCGCTCCTTGCCGCCGTGGAGAGCGCCCGCATCGTGGACGAGCATGGTCCATCGCCACACCTCGAGTACCGGGTTGAGTGCCGCCTAGGCGAGCAGCGCTGGTACACGTGGCGCCGTTTCCGTGAGTTCGCCTCGCTGCGTGAAGTTCTCAAGCAGCATGTGGGCGGCACTGCGAAGGCGCAGCTGCCCGCAAAAGGGTACGTGCGCCACGCCACGTCGGACACCGTAGCGTGCGAGCGAATGGAGGGGCTCAGCAAATGGCTCCAGGGCGTGCTCTCCGAGTCTGCCGCCCTCGGCGAACCCGCGCTTCTCGTCTTCCTCGGGCTGGCTTCGCTCGAGTCAAAGGCGGCGGTGCAACACCGGCGGCAGCCGCTTCACGTGCGCGCGATCGACGCCCCGGCTGCGGAGAGCGGCGACGTGGTGCTCTTCCGCACGCGTGCGACGGTGCCCGCTCTGCAGCGCGCGGTCACGGGCTCGGCGTGGGACCATGTGGGTGTCCTCATCTTCCCACTCCCTTGATTGCCTCTGATTGCCTCTGATGACCTCTGATTGCGTCCCTCATCAGGTGGGTGTCCTTATCTTCCGCGACGCGCAGAAGCGCGTGTGCCGCGCCGCCGACCGCGGCCCCGACGGCGACAGCGGCGTGATCGAGTGCGACATGTCGGGCACGCGCTTCTATCGGCTCTCGTCATATGAAGCGCTCTGGCACAAGCAGTACGACGAAATCGCGATTCGTCAGCTCCGTTGGGATGGCCGCGGCACCGACGACACCATCCGGATACTTGACGCCTGGGTGCGCGCCGTACTGGGCACATCGTATCTGCTCACTGTGGGCAAGATCAAGGCGCATCACAAGAGGCAAGCGGCCGGTGCCAGCCGCGCCGAGGGACCGCCTGCGGGAGGCAGAGACGGGAGCAGGCCCAAGTCCGGCCTCTCGAGCGACGTACTCACCAGGCTGATGAGTGCGAGCGTCAGTCCGGATTTGATTAGCCCCCAGCGCCGACCTGACGCGCCCGGTGACCAACCCGCGCCCTCCGCCGCCAACAGTGCGCTCGCCTCCTCCACGGATGGAGGCTTCTTTTGCTCCGAGCTTGTCGCGCATGCCTACCAAGCTCTGGGCGTCCTTGATGCCGAATGCCTGGCGTGCGGATTCTGGCCAGTCGACTTTGGAGAGGCCGCTACCAAGGGGCTCCCTCTTACGCGTGGCGTGGAGCTTGGCGAAGAGGTACCCATTGACTTCCTCACCCCAGGCGTAGAAACGCTCGTGGGCCGCGCGTGGACTCAATAAAAGATGTACGCGCGTTTGTAAAATTAGATCCCATACCTATGCGAACCTATGTTCCCTTTCGCGTCTCTGGTTCGTCCATGCTCGCCAGCATGCCCCGCAGATGAAGCGACATGACGGCTGCACGAAGGCCGACGAGCTGCGTGCGCCAACGCGCAGCGTCGGCGTCGGCCGTGCGCTCATGCGGCACTCGGTCGGGCGCCTGCTCTATCTCGGTGCTCAGGTTGGCGTGTGCTTCCTTGAGCGAGCGGACGAAAGCGTCCGAGCAGGAGTTCAGATTCTCCACGTTCGCGCACGTGTCAGAGGAGAGGTGCCTCATCGCGGCGGCGGCAGCTTCGATCGCGCGTGGCAGGCTCTGCGACGACGAAGGATGCACGCATGTGAGGATGATTGCATCGGAGCTGGGCTGGCACGCAATGTGGCGGAGGCCTGCGACGCGGGTGGGCCTCACCGCATCGGCCGACATAACTACGTTGCGGACTCGTCTTCACACAAAGAGTCGTGAAAAAATTCCCGAAATAGGTCTCAGCACGGGCCGTCTTCACAGAGTGTCTTCAGATGTGGTTTCAGCATGGCTTGACGAAATTTCGTCACACACGGCGCCGCCACTAGGGTGGGACACTCCGTCCGCGAAGGGCCCAGGCACAAGAGCGAGAGGTCGCTCCGAGGGGTGGCATCTGGGAACATGGCAATCAGTTTTCTCATCACCCTCGCTGCAGCCGCCGCATCAGCCGACTACAACATCACCGTCAGTAGTTGGTGCGATAACAGTATTCGAGTTCGAGTGGCGCCGGCCGCACTTTCCTCGTCCAATCAAGCCGCGCAACGCGAGCTGCACCGTGTGCTCGAGAAGCAGGGTCTAGCCGAAGTGCCGTCGGCGCTTTTGAAGGGCTGCAACAAATTCCCGCCCGAAGTTCACGGTAACATCCATTTGAGTCCAGGTGAAAAAGTCACCCACGGCAACTTGGGGGTCTTCCATGCATTCAACGGCTCCATCATCTTCACCACTGTCGACAGTGGCGCGGTGCTCTTCTCGGCGCTGCCGGCGCTCGGTCCCACGCCGGTGCCATCGGCGGTCGAGTACGATGCTCACGGTGCCGCGGTGCCGTGTGGCGCGAAATCGGATTGGATCCTCATCAACGGAACCGACATCGTGGGCAGCCGCGAGGGGGGCGCGCAGGACCTCCGCTCGGGCGAACCACACACGACCGGCGTGGCGCTCAACGCGCACCCGATCGACGGCAACGGCCATCTGCTCGCGAGCGTGAGCCTCTCCTTCCGATATGCGGCCGGGTACACGCCGGGTCCAGGCAAGACAGTTGAGGCGAGCACGGCTCGTGCTGTCCTCGTCGACGCGCTTGACAGCACCGTGGTGATCGCGAAGCTGTGGGAGAGTGGGCCGCTCGACAACGTGTCGTATGATCACTTTTCGGGCTACTCTGCACCGGTGACCGCGCAGCTCACGGGGCTGCGCATTGCGCACGGCCGCTCGCTGCGCATCGCGCTGCTCTTCGACAACCACGACCGCAACCTGAACATGCCGATCTCGTCGATCTCGGTCAATCTTACCTGGAGCGACAAGATGCAGCCGACGCCCTTTGCGCCTTCGGACATGTCCGACGGCTTCATCGCGGCCAATCTCACTCTCAAGGCCGGCGACCCGCATGAGCGGATCTACGGGCTCGGGCAAGGGGAATGGACGAGTGAGGGAGGATGTCCTTCGGGTGAGCAGAGGGTGGTGCCCTTGCTGCGAAACGGTCAGAGCCTCCTGCTGCAGCAGCGCAAATTTCACGTGACCATCCCGTTTGTGTACAGCAGCGCTCGCTATGGTTTCCTATTCAACATGCCGGGGTACGGAAGCGTCGCCGTGGGCGCCCTCGGCACGGGCGGCATGGAGTGGAAGGCAGAGGCAACAGCACACGGACTCGACTTTTGGGTGAGCGCAGCCCCGGCAGCCTCGGAAGGGAGCTCGGAGGCGGCATCGAAGGCAAAGGCGAAGGCGGCGCCAACGACGGTGACGACGGTGGTTGAGGGTGCCGACGGGAGGCAGCCCTCGAGCATCCGCGTGCATGCCACGGCTCCCTCGACGGTGGCGGAGGCGATTTATGAGCAGTATGCGGACGCGACGGGCCACTCGCCTCCACTGCGCGAGAACGCGATGCTCTTCTGGCAGTCGCGCAACCGTTACAAGTCGTCCCAGATTGCCATGTCGATCGCGGACAAGTACGCGGCCCTCGATCTGCCGGTGGGCGTGCTCGTGATCGACTACAAGAATCAGATCAACGACGGCGACTTCAAGCCAGATCCTTCTTGCTTCCCCTCGGTGGCCAACCTGAGTGCATACGTGGCGAAGACTCTGAGAGGAGCGTCGACCGTCTTCTCATTCTGGCCCGAGGTGCTCCAAGGTGCCGCTGAGGAAAGCACGCTCAATGCGGCGGGCTGCTTAATCAACTCCGACCTGGGCGGCCGCGCCATCGACACAACGCCCGCCTCGTGCCGAGAGCTCATCTGGAGGCAGTTCCTCAAGCCACGGTACTACGACCAGGGCGTCACGGCGTACTGGCTCGACGAAACCGACGGCGAGGGCACGGGCATCGGCGACGGTGACCACGGGTATGACACGTCGTATGGGCCTGCGCGCGTCTACTCGCAGCTCTGGGTCAACTCGTGGCTCCAAACTTTTGGAGAGCCTGTCGCTCTCCTCGGCCACGAACCTCCACTGCTGCTGACGCGCGGCGTGTGGGCCGGTGGGCAGCGTCATGGCGTCGTCCTCTGGTCGTCGGATATTTGGTCCTCGTTTGAGCAGCTCGCCTCGCAGGTGCCGCAGGGCATACACGCCTCGCTCAGCGGCATCCCCTGGTGGACTACGGATGTGGGTGGTTACGGCTGCGGTATGGCACCGTCCCTCGAGAGCCCGTACATGCGCGAGCTGATAGTGCGCTGGTACGAGTTTGGGCTCTTCTGCCCTGTCTTCCGCACCCACGGCTGCCGCGACGGCCCGTCCGAACCGGACGAAGGCACGTGCCACCCCGCACAAGGCTCCTGCGGCTTTAACGAGGTGTGGTCGTACGGCGATCAAGTGCAGCCCCTCCTCGAAAAGTTCGTACGCGTGCGCAAGGACGTCATGGTGGACTACATCAAAGAGCTCGACGCCAACGTCACTGCGCGCGGGGTGCCGACCATGCGGCCGCTCTGGTGGGAGTTTAACGACCCAGCCGTGGCCGATGTGAATGACCAATACTTGCTCGGGTCGCGTCTGCTTGTGGCGCCTGTCACCGTGCAGAATGCCACGTCGCGTGTCGTCATCTTCCCCAAAGGCGCCACGTGGACCTCCTTTTGGGATTCGTCGAAACAGGTCGAAGGCGGGCAGACGCTAACGGTCGACGCCCCACTCGGCACGCCCGCCGTCTACTGGCGCACGTGAACGCCAACGTAACGGTCGACGCCCCACTCGGCACGCCCGCCGTCTTTTGGCGCACGGGAGAGCTCAACGGCGCCTGCCGAGCACTTGTTTGGCGCGCGTGCAGGAGGGGAGCGGCGAGCGGGAGCAGGGTCACGGAGGGGAATTGTTCTCGGTCCGGCGGCTCCTCGATTTGGGTGTGGCCGCCGCGCCGCCCCCGCCCGCACGGCAACGGCCATGTTTGTCTTCGCGACCCTCGTGACACGTGAGGACGGTGCGGTGCTCGATGGTGTTGATGAAATCGATGTTTCCCGTCCGCCGCGACGCTCGCTGCGTGGACGCTCGACGGCCACGCAAATCGTAGATCTGTTTAACTATGTAGTGTACAAGAGTGGGGCGGCGCCCTAACCCGTAACCGGCGCCCCACCCAAACGCTTCTTTTTCCGCTTGCGCGGCGAGTCTTGCAGAGCCTTGGCCTTCTTGGCCTCGGCTAGCTTGGCCTCCTGATCGGCCTCCTGATCCTTCCGCAGCTGCTCCTTGGCCAGATTGGCGCGCTCGGCCATCAAGATGCGGGACTTGTTGGCCGCCTTGAGGCTGTGCAACGTGGTCACTTGGAGCAGTCGCAGCACCTGCCGAGTCTGGTCCGGGCACAGCGCATGGCAGTAGTCGCACCCGGGCGCCTGGAGGCGCAAGAGCCTTCCGGTACTACGCAAGAGCCGCTCCCCCTCGTCCACGTTCATGCCGCGCGTCGCATCCGACTCGATCTTGGCGAGCGCCGTGGCGAGCACCTCCACCGTAGGCGTGGTGCCGGTAGGCTGTGCACAGCTCGCGAGCGTCGTCGCGAGGCTCTGCGCGGGCCGACCATGGCCGACCATGGCGGCGGCGGCGGAGACGGCCGCAAAATGCTGCTTGCGCGCGTCGGTGGCAGAGGCTGCTGTTTGGGAGGAGGGCGCTCGAGGGGGCTGCAAGGGGTCATACGTCGCCCGCTCTTTGAGCGCCGTCTTGGGGGTTGCCGTGAGTCGCAGGCGAGGCTGGGCCGACTCTTGCCGCTCAACATTGATCAGGCCGTCGAGGACGAGCCCAAGAGACTGCTCGTCGTGCACGCGCACGCACTCGCCGCTCACATGCGTCGCCAAGAAGCCATCGCTCGGCTCGACCCCGAGCGTCGCCGCAAGCGCGGCCACCTTCCGAAAAGAACGCGCGCCCTCGTGGCTGATGGTCTTCGAGGAGATGGTGCCGTCGCGACTCACAAACTCGACCGTCACGTCCGCGGCCCTCAACTCTCGCCGGAAGGCCTTAGCAGCCACGTCGTGCAGCGCCTGGTAGAGCAGGATAGCATGCGGCCCGGAGATGTGGTAGGTGATCGCGAGGAGCAGCGCGCACACGATGCCTGTGCGCCCATGACCTCGAGTGCAATGGATGTACATTTTCTGCGAGGAGGAGCGAGCGACACGTGCGCAGCTGTGAATTGAGCCGAGACAGAGCCGAGATAGAGCCGAGATAGAGCCGAGATAGAGCCGAAGCCGCGCGGCCGGCACGCCAAAAGGATCCCGGAGGCACGCCAGCGTGCTCGTGGGGGAAGGGGCGGCTCGAGGGGTGGGGGGGGCGGGCGGCCAGGGGGGGCGGAGAGGCTCGCTGGGATCGGGTCAAAGATTAAGCTTAGGTTTGGAAAGCCGCGTCATTGGCGCGCTGGGCCTACAGTTCGATCGTCACGTCCCACGCGAGCCTAGCCAGGTGGCATTCGAGAGGAGAGGAGGGCGGGGCGAGCGGTGGGCGAAAAGCCGGCCTGGGATGCCTAATTTGGGATGGCTGGGAGGGCAAAATGGGGATGTGTGGCACGGGGTGCAAAGCAAATGGGGATGTGTGGCACGCACCTCTCCGCGCGCGGCACGCTCATGCAGCTCGAGAACAAGCCTCGCGAGGCGCGCGTCGTGGTCCACAGCGAGATCGGGTGCAGCTGGGAGCTTCGTCCTAGTTTCGTCACTGTCCCTAGTTTCGTCAGTGCCCCTAGTTTCGTCAGTGCCCCTAGTTTCGTCAGTGCCCCTAGTTTCGTCAGTGCCCCTAGTTTCGTCACTGCCATCCCCTCCCTCAGTCGCAACGTCGCCGATGCCTTTCGCCTCCGTGGTCTTCATGCCGAAGCTCGGCTCCAAACCGGCGCCGGCGCCGCCCGAGGGCCCGAGGGCCGCAACGAGGCGCAGCTCCGGGATCGGGATTTCGTCACTGCCTTCCAAGGGTTTCGTCACTGCCGAGGGCCCGAGTGCCGCAAGGAGGCGCAGGTCCGGGATCGGGTGCCCGCGCAGCGTCACTTTGGGGACTGAGGGTGCCGCGTCGGGCGCCGTGCCGAGCGCCGACGGCCCGTCCTGAGGAAGAGTCACCGTCAGGATACCGGTAGGTCGGTGTGGCCGCGAGGTGGGCGAGGCATAGTAGTCACCGTTAGGCGGCGAGCTCGATGGCGTTTCGGCGGCGGCGGCGGCTTTGCTTTTGCCTTTGAAGGGGGAGCTGGGGAGGTAGCGGCCAAATGATCGACTGATGCGGCTCGCACGACCGGCCCGAGTCTCAGGGCGTACCTCTGGACTGGTGCGGGTGTGCGCTTGGCCAGCGCGTGGGGTGTACGCGCTTGCGAATGGTGTGGGGAGTACACCGTCTCGAAAGGCAGCCAGCTCCTGGATCTCGGCAAGCAGCTCGTTCGCAAGCTCTTCGTAACCGTCGCCCTCGATCGACATGCGAAGGTCGACGAAGATTCGCACGCCCCGATCAAGGATCGGTCTGAGGGTCTCCTCATTCACGGGCGCGGGGCCCGCAAGCACGACGCCCGGGATGACCCAGAAGCAGCGCGTGCCAGGCACCGTGAGCTGCTCGAAGGCCGCGCGCCGCGAAGGCCCGTCCTCGCCCAGTAGCACCGACGTGGGTGGCAATGGACGTGCCCAGCCGGTGGCGAGCTGCTCAAACTTAGGCTCGTCTGACTTCTCCGAGAGAAGGAAGAGGTAGGGCATCGCACCGGCGCGTGGCGTGCGCGGCGAGTGCAAGTACGTCACGTACTCGGAGTCGAGCGCTCCCCATGTCCGCGCAGCGGGGGGTTGATGCGAGACGGCCAGCTCCCTGGGCGCCGGCGGGATGAGGTGCAACGACAGGAACTCCTGGTCGTTTAGCTTGTCGTCGACGTTGAGGACCTGATTGGCGCGCCGCACATGAATGGTCGGAACCTCTGTGCGACTCATATTCAGCGCTTGGATGCTAGGCCCCAGGGCTGGGTAGAGGTGCTGGAGCGCATTCAGCAGGCCCTGGACGGAAGCTTGCGACTTCGGCATGCCGATGCTCTTGTTGCGCGAGATCTGGAGGCACTGCGCCTGCTCCTCTGGGTATATGGTCACATACACCAAGCATATTTGGACGGACATAAATTCGCTCCAATTCGACGAGCGAGAAGGACTGGACCGACGGCCTGAGCCCGTCACGGCAGAGAGCAACCTTGCGCCCTACGCGGAGTCGCGAGATCCTCCGGAGTTCGCGGTTGAGGGACTCCCTCTGGTAGCGACGGAAGAGTGACGAGAATGCGCGTCGTCGGATTGAACTGTGAACGATTCCCCACATCGCCGTGAATGTGCGTGACGCTAGCCTGGGCGACCCAGAAATTTTATATTTCCACTTAGCGGCTTACCGCCGCGTCGCGTCATATAATGTTAACGAGATGACGACCGTAGTCCGTATACTGCAGTCCGTACACCGTCGTCCGTACTGAGCTACCTTTTGGGCAGCCTAAGCCGCAGCAAGAACTCTGGGTATGCGTGGTTGTCGCTGCCAGTCGAGAGCACAAAGATGCTTGGCGTCTGCAACGAATCGACCATGCTCTCATAGAGCACTGCACCTCCGCCAGGCTTCTTGGCAGGCTGTCTCATGCCCTGCTTGCCAACGCATGACTGACCCACGAGGACACGCACGAGCAGTACCCATTGCGATCCTTCGTTGTCAGGCTTCGCGTACGCCTCATTGAGAGAGTATTCCAGTTGATTTGAAAAGTAGGATCCAACGCCATACATTCCCCGCTCGTTCATGTTGCGATCGAAGCCGTTGGCCACGATAGACTCCAGCGTGTCGCACGAAGTGCCGTGCCAGAGCCAGGTCTCGTTGAGCTGCGCTCTCCCAATGCGTGAGATCAGTGCGTCGCGAGCCGCCTGGTATAGGTTAAAGCGGGCCTCGCTGCGAATGTGCGAGACTGTGAGCAGACGCGAACGCAGCTGAAAAGGCATCATACTCCGAACGAAGTCGCACAGCGTCACGTGCCGCTCGATGGGCATTGGCTTGGGCGTGAACACCCCTCCCTTTGGCGTGGAGAAGATCTCACCCAGCACATATGGAGCGTGGCCTATACCCTGCGTTGAAGCTGCCCCAGGAAGCTGGCCTGCGGGGAGAAGTGCTGCCCAGTATGGCGGTGCAAGCCCATAGCTGCCTGGAAACTGACTCAGGCTCGGCATGTCCTTGTCCACATCAGTCAGTGCATGTCTTTTGACGTTGCGCACGAAGCCTGTTCGCACATTCTGCTGCGTGCATTGGCTCAGGTCCACGTCGTACGCCTGCCCGCGGATTTCGATTCGGAAGCGCAGGACACCCCCCGCCTCATGGTTTCGGAACGTCTCCTCCGAGGCGGTGTCGAAGAGCTGCCATGCCCCGCTGCCAACAGCACCATCCTCCCACATCCACACATGCGCTGGGACCGGTTGCGACTCTCCAGGCGCTCTCGAAGTGCTTGCTCCTGTGAGCGATCTTGGCGAACCAACTGCTGCCGGCGTGTTGACCGCTGCCGGCGTGTTGACCACTGCCGGCGTGCTTGCCACTGCCGGCGTGCTTACCACATGCAGTGTCGGCGTGCCGTTGGAGGCCTTTCGGAGTCCAAAAATGGGATTCCGACCCAATTTTAGGCCGGCTTGATTCAAGCTTGCCAGCCAGTTGCTCCCATGGACAGGGGGTGGAGGGGAAGGCTGAGTAGGCGTCGGCGTCACATTGCCTAGGAGCAGGTTTGAAGGGGCAGGAGGGGAAGGCTGAGGAGTAGCGTTGGAATCGTCATCTGTCGCCAGAATCTGCAGCGAGCCGACTGCGTTCGCCTTGCCTGCAGCGTCGCCGTTGCGCACGAGCGTCACGAGCGCATCGATTCCACCCGCTCCCCGGATTGCGGCCTTTGTGGCAACATCATCTGCCGCCAGATTCCACAACGCGCCGGCTGCGTTCGCCTTGCCTTCAGCGTCGCCGTCGCGCACGAGCGCCACGAGCACATCGATGCCGCCCGCTGCTCTGATCGCCGCCGTGATGCCACCGTCTCCTGCCGACAGACCCCACAACGCGCCGGCTGAGCACGCCTTACCTGCAGCGTCGCCGTTGCGCACGAGCGTCACGAGCGCATCGATGCCGCCCGCCGCCCGGATCGCCGCCTTGTTGTCATCGTCATCTGCCGCCAGATTCTGCAACGCGCTGGCTGCGTACGCCGTGCCAGCAGCGTCGCCGTCGCGCACGAGCGCCACGAGCGCCTCAATGCCGCCCGCCGCTATGATCGCAGCCGTGATGCCACCTTCACCTGCCGACAGACCCCACAACGCGCCGGCTGCGTTCGCCTTACCTGCAGCGTCGCCGTCGCGCACGAGCGTCACGAGCACCTCGATGCCGCCCGCCGCCCAGATTGTCGCCTTGTTTGCATCATCAGCTGCCGCCAGATTCTGCAACGCGCCGGCTGCGTACGCCCTGCCTTCAGCGTCGCCGTCGCGCACGAGCGTCACGAGCGCCTCGATGCCGCCCTTTTTGGCGGCAGGCTTGACAGGAGTCGGCGCAAGCGCGGCAGCGGCAGCGGCAGTGGCCTCGGTCTTTGGAGGGCCGAACATACCGCCGTCCTCCTCGTCCTCGTCACCGAACAAGCCAATCTCAAGTTTTGGGCGCGCCGCATGAAGCAACGCGCCGGCTGCGTTCGCCTTGCCTGCAGCGTCGCCGTCGCGCACGAGCGTCACGAGCGCATCGATGCCGCCCGCTGCCCGGATAGCCGCCTTGCTGGCATCATCAGCTGCCGCCAGATTCTGCAATGCGGCCGCTGCGTTCGCCTTGCCATCAGCGTCGCCGTCGCGCACGAGCACCACGAGAGCATCGACACCGCCTGCGGCCCGTATGGCCGCCTTGTTGGCAACGTCGCCGTCCGCCAGATGCCGCAGCACGTCGGCTGCGCTCGCCTTGCCTGCAGCGTCGCCGTCACGCACGAGCGTCACGAGCGGCTTGATGCCACCTGCTGCCTTTATCGCCGCCTGGTTGGCAGCGTCGTTGAACGCCAGACCACACAGCGCGGCGGCTGCATTGGATTTGCCCAAAGCGTCGCCTTCGCGCAAGAGCGCCACGAGAGCACCGATGCCACCCAAAGCCCGGATCTCCGCCTTGTTGGCATCCTCGCCGCGGGCCAGACTATCCAACGCGCCGGCTGCGTTCGCCTTGCCTGCAGCGTCGCCGTCGCGCACGAGCGTCACGAGCACATCGATTCCACCCGCCGCTCGGATCGCCGCCTGGTTGGCAGCGTCGCAGCACGCCAGATTTTGCAACGCGCTGGCTGCGTACGCCGTGCCAGCAGCGTCGCCGTCGCGCACGAGCGTCACGAGCGCCTCGATACCGCCCGCGGCCCGGATAGCCGCCTTGTTGGCATCGTCGCAGGACGCCAAATTTCGCAAAGCGCTGGCTGCGTACGCCGTTCCTGCAGCGTCGCCGTCGCGCACGAGCGTCACGAGCGCATCGATGCCGCCCGCGTCCACCAAATGCTGCAACACGTCAGCTGCGCTCGCCTTGCCATCAGCGTCGCCGTCGCGCACGAGCACCACGAGAGCACCGATGCCGCCCGCGGCCCGTATGGCCGCCTTGTTGGCAACGTCGCCGTCCGCCAGATGCCGCAACACGCCGGCTGCGTAAGCCTTGCCTGCAGCGTCGCCGTCGCGTACGAGCGTCACGAGAGCATCGACACCGCCCATAGCCCGGATCTCCGCCTTGTTGGCATCCTCGCCGCCCGCCAGATGCCGCAACACGCCGGCTGCGTAAGCCTTGCCTGCAGCGTCGCCGTCGCGTACGAGCGTCACGAGCGCATCGATGCCACCTGCTGCCTTTATCGCCGCCTGGTTGGCAGCGTCGTTGAACGCCAGACCACACAGCGCGGCGGCTGCATTGGATTTGCCTAACACGTCGCCGTCGCGTACGAGCGTCACGAGAGCATCGACACCGCCCATAGCCCGGATCTCCGCCTTGTTGGCATCCTCGCCGCCCGCCAGATGCCGCAACACGCCGGCTGCGTAAGCCTTGCCTGCAGCGTCGCCGTCGCGTACGAGCGTCACGAGCGCATCGATGCCACCTGCTGCCTTTATCGCCGCCTGGTTGGCAGCGTCGTTGAACGCCAGACCACACAGCGCGGCGGCTGCATTGGATTTGCCTAACACGTCGCCGTCGCGCACGAGCACCACGAGAGCATCGACACCGCCCATAGCCCGGATCTCCGCCTTGTTGGCAACGTCGCCGTCCGCCAGATGCCGCAACACGCCGGCTGCGTTCGCCTTACCTGCAGCGTCGCCGTCGCGCACGAGCGTCACGAGCGGCTTGACGCCATCCGCCTTCCGGATCGCGGCCTTGTTGGCATCGTTACCGTACGCCAGATTCAGCAACGCTACGGCTGCACTCGCCTTGCCTCTAGCATCGCTTTCGCGTACGAGCACTACGAGCGCCCCAACGCCGCCCGAGGTCCGGATCACCACCTTGTTGGCATCGTTACCGTACGCCAGATTCCCCAGCGCACCGGCTGCATTCGCCTTGCCTGCAGCGTCGCCGTCGCGCACGAGCGCCAAGAGAGCATAGATTCCACGCGCGGCCCGGATAGCCGCCTTGTTCTTATCATCAGCTGCCGCCAGATTCTGCAACGCGGCAGCTGCGTTCGCCTTGCCTAGAGAGTCACCGTCGCGCAAGAGCGTCACGAGCGCCTCGACGTCATCGTCGTCCTCATCGTCAAAAAGGCTCTTGCACGGCTTCTTGGCAGCGGTCCCGGCAGCGGGCTTGCGAGCCGCGATCGGCTTAGAACCGCCAAACAGGCCGCCGCCCGCCTCGTCGTCGTCGTCAACGAGCGACTTGCCTTTTTTGGCAGGTGCAGGCGCTTTGGCGGCGGCGGCCGCGGGCTTGGCAGGCAAGGGCGCATCGTCCTCGTCGAAGAGGCCCTTGCTCGGCTTCTTGCTGCCACCACCCTTGGGCGCCGGTACGCCACCAAAGAGGCTCCCGCCGCCCGCGTCGTCATCGTCGTCGCCAAAGAGGCTCGGCTTCTTGGCAGCGGCCCCGGCAGCGGGCTTGGGAGTATAGGGAGCCGCGATTGGCTTGGAGCCGCCAAACAGGCCGCCGCCCGCCTCCTCCTCGTCGTCGTCGCCAAAGAGCGATTGGCTTTTTTTGGCAGGCGCAGGCGCAGGCGCCTTGGCGGCGGCCGCCGCGGGCTTGGCAGGCAAGGGCGCATCGTCCTCGTCCCCAAACAGGCTGCTGGTGGCGGGCTTGGGCTTGGAGGCGGAGGCGGAGGGGGGCTTCTCCTCGTCTGCGGGCGGCGGCGGCGCGGGCGGCGGCGGCGCGGCGTTCTCCGCGGGCTCATCGTCGTCCATGGCGGCGGCAGCTGCGGACTTCTTCGAGGGGGGGCGGCGCGCCCTCCCGCCAGCACCCTTGGCGCGAGAGAGCTGGGCGGCGAGCAGCGTGTCATCGGCAGTGGGATCGGCTTTGCTGGTCGGCACGGCTGCTGCGCCGCCAGCGGTCGCCGAGGCGGCCGCGCCAGCACCGCTGCTCGACGGCTCCTCCTCGGCGGCAGCGGCCTTCGGCTTCCGGGAGGGCGGCGCTGCGCCGGGCATCATGAAGTTGAGATTGCCCAGCTTCCCTTTTAGGGCGGCGACTCCCTTCTTAGGCGCATCCTCGTCGTCCTCGTCGTCCTCGTTGGCGTCGGGCGCGGGCGCGGGCTTAGGGGGCGCGGGCGGCGCGGGCGGCGGTGCGGGCGGCGGCGGTGGCGGTGGCGGTGGCGGTGGCGAGGGCTTAGGGGGCGCGGGCTCGGCCGGCTTGTCCTCAAACTCGTCGTCGTTGTCGTCCTCGTCATCGCTAGGAGGCCGCGCCGGTCGGCCCTTCATCAAACCCGCCATCGCCGCCATCGGCCCACCGGCCGCTGCGCCCGCAGGCAGCTTTGGCTTTGGCGCTGGCGCCGGCGCCTCGTCCTCGTCGTCGCCGCCGAACAAAGCGCTCTTGGCTGCGGCTGGCGGCGCGGGCGGCGGCGCGAGCGGCGGCGCGGGCGGCGGCGCGGGCGGTGGCGGTGGCGGTTCCGGCTTGTCCACGAAGTCGTCGTCGTTGTCGTCCTCGTCATCGCTCGGAGGCCGCGCCGGTCGGCCCTTCATCAAGCCCGCCATCGCCGCCATCGGCCCACCGGCCGCTGCGCCCGCAGGCAGCTTTGGCTTTGGTGCTGGCGCCGGCGCCTCCTCCTCCTCCTCCGCGTCGTCGCCGCCGAGCAAGGCGCTCTTGGCTGCGGCTGGCGGCGCGGGCGGCGGCGCGGGCGGCGGTGCGGGCGGTCGCGGTGGCGGCGGCGGCTTGTCCTCAAACTCGCCGTCGTCTTCGTCATCACTAGGAGGCCGCGCCGGTCGGCCCTTCATCAAACCCGCCATCGCCGCCAACGGCCCACCGGCCGCTGCGCCCGCAGGCAGCTTTGGCTTTGGCGCTGGCGCCGGCGCCTCGTCCTCGTCGTCGCCGCCGAACAAAGCGCTCTTGGCTGCGGCTGGCGGCGCGGGCGGCGGCGCAGGCGGCGGCGCAGGCGCGGCGGCCTGCTTTGGCGGCGGCGTGGGCTTCGGACGGCCGAACAGTCCGCCATCGCCGTCACCGTCGTCGTCGTCGCCGAACAGGCCGCCGCCGCCGCCCTTGGGCTTCGCAGCCGGCGGCGCGGCGGGCGGCTTGGGAGGCGCCGCGGGGAGCTTCTTGGGCGCACCGCCAAAGAGCCCGCCATCATCGTCGTCGTCGCCGCCAAAGAGGCCGCCGCCGCCGCTCGCGTGCAGCTTCGGCTTCGGGGCTGCGGGCGGCGGGGGTGCGGGCGGCGCCTTTGGAGGCGCTTTTGGCGGCGGCGGGCCAAAGACGTCCTCGTCGTCGTCGTCGTCGCCGTCGCCACCTCCAAAGAGCCCGCCACCGCCGCCCGGCTTCTTTTTCAATCGTTCGGCCGCGAGCATGGCGACAGCGAGCGCGCTGCTGGCTGCGGTCGGCTTGGCGACGTCAGGCACCTCCCCAAACAGGCCCGCACTCGAGGCGACGGGCTTCGCAGGCGCGGCGGCGACGATCACCGGCGTCTCCTCTTCCTCGTCCCCCACTCCAAAGAGAGACGCATAGTCCACCTTTGTAGGAGGGCCCGAGGGCGCGGCGGTGGCGGCGGCAGTGAGCCCGGAGCCCGATTTGGAGCCAGGCTTGGCGGCGGCAGCGGCACCCTCCTCGCCAAAGAGCCCCCCTGCAAAGAGCGAGTTCCGCTTCGGGAGGGCGGCCTTGCCGCCGCTTCCGCCAAAGAAGCCGCCACCGACACCGAAAGGGTCCTCCTCCTCCTCCTCCTCCTCCTCCTCCTCCTCCTCCTCCTCCTCCTCCTTCCATGCAATATCGACCGCCAGTTCCTTCAATATGGTGGCGCCGTCGGCATTCGGCGCCAAGAGCGCCTCGACGCCGCACGCCGCTCGGATCGCCGCCCTGATGGCATCGTCGCCGCGGGCAAGACCTTTCAACGCGCCGGCTGCGTTCACCTTGCCTTCAGCGTCGCCGTCGCGCACGAGCACCACGAGTGGTGCGATACCGCCTGCTGCCGTGATCCCCGCCTGGTTGGCAGCGCCGCCGTTCGCCAGACTCCACAATGCGCCGGCTGCCTTTGACTTGCCTAATGCGTCACCGTCACGCACGAGCACCACGAGCGGTGCGATAGCGCCTGCCGCCGTGATCCCCGCCTGGTTGGCAGCGTCGCCGTTCGCCTGACTCCACAACGCGCCGGCTGCGTTCGCCTTGCCAACAGCGTCGCCGTCGCGCACGAGCGTCACGAGCGCCTCGATACCACCCGCCGCTCGGATCGCCGCCTTGATGCCATCGTTGCCGCGGGCCAGACTATCCAACGCGCCGGCTGCGTTCGCCTTGCCTGCAGCGTCGCCGTCGTGCACGAGCGTCACGAGCGGTGCGATACCGCCTGCCGCCGTGATCCCCGCCTTGTTGGCAGCGTCGCTGAACGCCAGACTCCACAACGCGCCGGCTGCATTCGCCTTGCCAACAGCGTCGCCGTCGCGCACGAGAGTCACGAGCGGTGCGATACCGCCCGCCGCTCGGATCGCCGCACTGATGGCTTCGTCGCCGCGTGCCAAATTCTGCAACGCGCCGGCTGCGTTCGCCTTGCCTTCAGCGTCGCCGTCGCGCACGAGCGCCACGAGCGGTGCGATACCGCCAGCTGCCGTTATCCTCGCCTTATTGGCAGCGTCGCTGCACGCCACATTCCACAACGCTATGGCTCCCTTTGACTTGCCTGCAGCGTCGCCCTTGCGAGTGAGCTTTACGAGCGCCTCGATGCCGCCTGCCGCCGCGATTGTCTTCCGGTTGGCCGTGTTGCGCGCTAACTTCCACAACGCCTCCGCGGCTGCAGCCTGCTCCTCAGCGGTGCCATCTCTCAGCATCGCCACCAGCGGCGGGACGGCGCCGGCCGCGGCGAGAGACTCGCGCATTGGGTTTGTCGCTTCCCCTGGTGGTGCGTTGGCGAGAATTGCAATACCAGTCGCCGCGGGCGTCCGCACACCGATGGCGCATGCTTGCAATAATGCCACCAGCGCCACCGCATCCGCGTCGGCCACTGCGCGCACCACAGCGGCGGCGCTCTGCACCCCCCCAAACCCGACCGTAGGCTGCCCCCCCCCTTCAAGACCGGGGTTTCCCACGCTCAGAAGAGGAGCAGTCGGCGGCCATGACGCGGCTGGCGGTGCGCGTAGGATCGGCCACCAGCTCTTCCTGGCGGTGACGGCGGTGGCGGCGCCCTTGGCGCCGCCCGTTGCACCCGATGTCGATGGGGATGACCGGGCCTGCAGTGGATTTGGCGGCGGCGGCGGTGGGCTGGCGACGGTGAACCGTGGTTCCGGCTTTGGCGGCGGAGGTGGATTGTCGACTGTGTTCTTTGGTGGCCCGTGCTGGGCCTGTGATGATGGCGGCGGTGGTGGCGGTGTGTAAACCAGCGAGCCGCGCATCTGTGCGTCCACCTCCGCGGCAGCTTGCTGAGCCCGCGGCCGCGGCAAACGAAGCCGGCGCCACCCTTTCACTCGTTTCCCCGTCCGAACGGAGCCTCCGACCTTTATTACGGGTACCCGGTACAGTACGGACCCAAAGCAACTCCCGGAAAAGCAAAACTATGCCCCTGCTCGGAAATGATTTTCCTCTTGACGAGCGACTTACGAGATGAACTACTGTACCGGTACTTCACAGGTCTCGAAGTTTGGGGAAAAAAGGGTCATCACACACAGGGTCCCGATGTTGGGCACAGAACAGTACCTGTACCACCACAAGACTCCTCCAATGGCCCGGTTGTCGATGATGGGGGGCTTCCTCGCCATGATGGTGGGCTTCACCAGTGCAGACGCCACCTGCACAAACACGTGCAATTACGCCTTCGATCGCGTGTGTGACGATGGCGGCCCGGGCTCCAGGTATAGCGATTGCAAACTCGGCACCGATTGCTTCGACTGCGGCATATCACCCCACAAACCACCTTCCGCTCCATTGCTCCGCCGACCCCCGCCATTGGCCCGTAGCCCGTCCTGGCCCGTCCTGGCCCGACCCCCGCCGCTGCCCCGAGCCCCGCCGCTCCCGCCGCTCCCGCCACTGGTCTGCCCGGCGATAATCGCCACCGCGCAAACTCAGCATTGGATCTACAGCATCCCATTGATCGTCCTCGTCCTCGTCCCCTTTGGGTCCTATTCACTTTGCCCGAATCCACTCTACGAACGTGGTTGTGGCGGCCGAAGACAGCACGGCATCCTCGCCCTTATATTTGCCGTGATCCTGCCTGTTTGCTACGTTCTCATCCTGGTTACTTTTCCTTACTGCGACGGACGTGGACACTCTCCAGATTTTTGTACCGCATGCCTTGGCTGGTGGTACGCGCCGATCGGAACCAGCTGGCCACTAAGCAGCATATCCCCGATCATGTTCGTCTTCACTAGCTTGTTGCTTGGCGAAATGATGGCCTCGATCTACATTGCCACAGTCTGTCTCTGCGGCTCTGAGCCAGTGCAACGCGCCATTTGGGCCAAACAGGTTCTGCTTTGGCCCTTTCTGCTTTTTCTCTTGCTCGGCTTCTTTGCTTTGTGCATTCTCACGGCTAAGGACGGTGGTTGCCAGGGTAGTCAATTGCCTTGTCCTTCCACAGGGAGCAACGGTGGATCTCGCTCCGCCTCGCGCGCGAGCGCCTCCTCCTCAACGCCGCCTCCGAGAACTGCCCGTCGCCCTCCGCGCCCTCGCCTTTCAAAGAGGCCGTGGAACATCTTCTTCTCGTCGCTCGTCCGCCGCCGCACGGCCGTGAGAAGCAGCGCCAAGTTTCTTTTCCCACCTCGCCGGGCTCCTGCCCAAGCTCCATCTCACTTGTTATCGTTTGGTAGCCTATCAGAGACGGCGACTAGCTCACTAATGTCCAACCAGGCGACTCCAGATGTGCACGTTGTGCCAAATACCCCCGTTCACGTCCTAAACCCCAAGGCTTCTATGGATACACCTCACGGTGACACGTCAGTCGGGGTTTGTACACAACCTACTTGTACGCGAGCGCGCAGGCCAGACACGCCGGTCTGCACTCCTCTCTCGAGCCCCTCTCTGCCTCCCATGCTGCCTCCCTGACACGCACAACAGCACGGCATCCCTGACTCACGGTGGTGGGTTGGCACGCTCCTCGGCCGTCCCCCGTCCCTTGCTTGCGCTGGCTGCCACGGACTAGACGCGTTTCGAGCTGATTTCGCGCAAAGGCGGCCATCTAATCGAGACCCCATGCGTCAACAGACGAAGCCTTCTGAGCCGGCCGGCCCTCTGGGGGGGATTGCAGGGGAGACACTACACACTTTGGAATGGTTGAAAACGCATCGGTGGGCAACGAACTGCCATCAGCGATAGAGGCCCTCGTGCTTCCGGGTCCGTACCCGGCGTACCGGAGTTTTGCGCGTTGTGTTGAGCAGCAGCAGCAGCAGTACCGGTACCCGTACGGTATCTACCCAGTCTCTCGTCGTGTATAGCTTACAGGCTTACACGGTCATTAATTCGTACTCGCGGTCGCAAATCATACATGAACGATTAAGCCGCAGCGCGGCTCGTGTCCGGGATACTAATGTCGTATGTGTATCTACGCTCTTAACCACCCCGCTTTCCGCTAGCAGAGCGGCTTGATAATCTATCATACAATCAATCTCGGGGTGCTGATCACGATACTCGATACATGTAGGCCGTGGCCCGGTTTTCATAGTACATAGAAAGTCCTCGCGCCGGTCCGGTTTTCATTTAATGATTAATCTGTGGTCTGAGACTGAGTGCACTCTGCACACTATGTGAACTTTGCACAATCTGTGCACACTTTAGACGACGCTTTAGAGTACTTTTAGAATCGGAGATCTGTGCACATAAATACCGATCTGTGCACACACCGCGCTCAGCGCGGTTTAAGAATAAAATCGCCGATGAAATCAGTTGAGCGTGATTCTCTACCGGGACCCCGGCGGTAAAGACACCGGGGAGCCGGGACACACAGGACACACAAACAAGGGGACCGGTAAAAAGACAAGGGGACCGGTACGAACATGAGGCGCGGTTGTACCCCCGGGTCCCCCCACCCAGCCAGACTAGCCAGTGTGAATTCTAAACATTGGCTGTGAATAGATGAGACGGTTTGGCCTGCAACCTCGACACAAAGGTCCGCAAACGTGCCTGCGCACACACCCGCGAGCGGCGGGATGGCGAGCACATCCTGCACGGCCGATCCCGCAGAGTTGGCCGCCGTGTCGCGGCTGACGGACTTTGCAGAGGTTAACGCCGCAGCGCACGCGGTAGGTACCGCCTTCCTCGAGAGCGCCGTCGCTGGACGAGCAGACCGCGCAGCGCTCGGTGCGAGAGCGCTGGCATACCTTCGCAGGCAACGAATGCTGCGACCCGCAACGGGCGAGGACGCCATCGCCGAGGTGCGAAACCTCTTGACAATTTCAGCCATGTGCGGATGGAGGCGCACCGCGCTGCAATATGCGCGTCAACTAGAAAGGCTTCCTGCATGTGCTGCCGACGATGGTTGCTTTTGCACAGCCGCAGGCCAGACGATCAACCTGCTCCGCAGCGAAATCAACTCGAGCGCCGCCGAGTCGCACTTTGCAGAAGTCGCGAAGACGCGATGTCCATATGCCACGTCGTGGCAGATGCCAACGCCGCTGCATGGCTACCAGACGGGGCTTCGAGCGCTGCCCTTTTGGAATCCAGACTCGTTTGCGGCTGGCCGGCTGCTCCGACAGAAGGGTCCGTCGTTGCTGCGCGAGCTACGCCCGTTTGTCCGACGACGTGGTGGGGGATCAGAAGACGGGTCCTCAGAACTGCAGCCGCCGCCATCGAGTCTCTGGTCCAGGGACACGGATAGCGTTGCCTACGAGCTGATCGAAGCAGGCCTGTGGAGGCAGATCACGCTCTTTGACGCGCAGCATGGCTGGAATGCATCGATCTGCACTGACCTCCTACAGAGAACGTGCGCGACGCTGAAAGCATTTGCCGCAACGGCCGACGGCAAGCGCGAGTTTGGCGGTAAGGTCAAGCTCTTTGAGCTTGGACCAGGTGCCTCGCTCTTGCCCCATTTTGGACAGAGCAACCGCCGGCTGTTCCTCCACATGGCGGTGCTGCTGCCCGCTGCAAATGCATCGGCGTCGCTACTGCGCGTCGCTGAGGAGACGCGGCGGTGGGGTTCACCCGGGGAGCTTCAGGTCTTTGACGATTCGTTCGAGCACAGCGTAAAGAATCAGGCAGGCAACGGGATTCGGGTTGTGCTGGGCGTGGAGCTGAACCACCCCGACATTGTGAGATTACGTAGTTCAGTAAAGGCTCTTCGGTGTTGACGGGGGGGAGAGTCGCGGCACTTTGCGATTTGAATAATTGAATTCGGTTGTTGAAATGTTGAATATGCTTGTGCTTGAATCCGACCGACGCGAGCATGCTCCGACGGTATTTCCTGATTTCCTGTGAACCCTGGGACGTGCTCGGGACGGCGGCCGCATGCACGTAGCCCGCGGCTCGCTCGTCTCATCTCTTGACTTGTAGAGGAATGTGCTCGGGACGACGGCTGTGTTTGCGAAACTCTCTCGCGTTCGTCTCGCACATGAAGATGACCAACCACACGACCGACGCCTCGTGTGAAGATGCGCTTCGCCAAAGGATGGCCCTCTATGGTTGCCCGAAACTATGACCACCTCAACAGCACTCGCCCTCTGCTCATCAAGGGCGCAACGTCCGGCGCTTTACTCGGTGCGGGCGACATCACCTGTCAACTTCTTGAGAAGCACGAGTCCGTGGACCGTGCACGTGTCGTCCGGATGCTTGGCTGGGGCGCTCTGTTCAACGGGCCGCTTGGGCATCTGTGGTACCAAGGTCTGGATTGGGCCGTGCGATTAAAAGGCGCCCGTGGCGTTGCTGCCAAGGTGCTGCTTGACCAGCTCGTCTACACACCGCCGCTCACGTTTGGATATTTCGTGTGGCAACACGCGCTCAGCAGCGGTTCAAGTCTATCTGAGGCATGCATATCGGCATCCGAACGACTTTGGCCCACCTTGCAAGTCAATTGGCTATATTGGAGCGTGGTGCACGTGGCCACCTTTACTTTGGTGCCGCTCAACTATCGCGTAGCATTCATATCGACCAAGAACTTCTTCTGGGCCAACTATCTCTCCTGGGTAGGGAACGTCCGTAAAAATGAGTTGCATTGAATTCCTAGTGAAGAAAGCACGGAGAGTGTAACGCACGCGTGAACATCGCGGAATTGCTAGCCGGAGCACTGCGGCAAAATACACTTTGTGATTGTGTGAGGTACGTCTGTTGAGCGAGCGCGCGCTCAGTCCTCGTCCACATCCTGATACTGCTTGAGTACTGTGTGACTGTTCGTCCAGAGCATCAGTCCTCCTCCGGCCCGCGAGGCTCGTGGACGTACCGCGTGCCCGAGGCTGCACTCACAAACTCGGCGTGCACCAAGGGCGCCCTTGCAAGGAGCTCGCCAGTGGCCGCGCGTGCATTGATACCCCAGCTGCCACGCAGCATCTCGTTTTGGAGCTGCGTGTGGCTCCAGCGCGCGTGCCCAAGACAGAGGAGAACAACAGGCAATTGCTGAGGCTGCTGCTGCTGCTGCTGCTCGCCGCCCGCTGCTGCTGCACGTTGGGCTCGCTCCGTCGCTGCCTCGAGAACCTCGAGCACGTTGACTCCATGGCGCACTCGCCCATCCGAAGTCGCCGCGCTGCTGCCCGCATGCGACCCTTCGGTCTCTTCGTGAACGACCACAATGTCGTTTCGGGCACAAGGGCCGCCGATGAAAAACCGAACCGTCACACCGGCCGCACGCGCCGCCGCGACAGCCGCGAGCAGGAGGTCTTTTGTGTTGAGGCGCTCCAGCATCTCTTGGATCACGTCGGACGATAGCACCTCGCTGGGGCTGACGCCCGTGATGGCGCCATTGTCATGGACCATGATCTCCCGGCTCAGGTTGACGCCGCAGATACAATCTGAGCCGTCCGTGCCCGCGCCCGCCTCGCGCGCGTAGAGCAGGAAGACGCACGAGATCCAATGCCCTCCCCGAATGCGCAGCATCATGTTCAGCGCGGGCGGCAGCTCGCCCACGTCGCCTAACGACGTGCGAGTGGCGACAAGCAGCACGGGCGACTGAAGCGCAGCCACGATCGAGGCACCCGAGTCGGGCCGCACGAGATCGAGCAGCGCCTCGCTCGAAAGCCGAGCGGTTCGCAATCGAGCATGGCAGACCTCGCACTTCAGAAAGCGCTCGGGGTCGTAGTTGTGGCGCTCCCTCGAAGCGGCTTCAAGCAGCCGATGCGCCTGCCACTTTTGCTGACAGCTCAGATGGACCCATTTTTGAAAGCCGGAGCAGTCGCACGGCGCGATGAGCTCTTCCGAATCGTCACCTTCAAAGCAGAAGCGGCACCGAGGCGCGTCGGCAGCCGAGTCGCCCTCTGCCATCCTCGAGAGAGGGAGCGCCCGGCCACAACTGTGAACATGTAGGTGTGAATGTGGATTGAAATATTTTGCCGCTTGACCCCAACAGTTAAGCGGCCGTGAACTCAACGTGTGATGAGACTG
>ENA-UOUZ01000200-UOUZ01000200.1-mixed-culture-metagenome-genome-assembly--contig:-NODE-200-length-38414-cov-103.116400_pt1 | contig 38414 bp, 32 predicted proteins | sample MGYA00238154_ERZ761575 | MGnify/ENA primary metagenome ERZ761575 (study PRJEB28896, sample SAMN07631632) | mixed culture metagenome | isolation source: Freshwater growth medium | place: USA...
ATTCTGACCCAACAAATCTGACCCAGAAAACCTGACCCAACAAACAATACACTTCGCGATCCTCGCATTCAGATTTTGGTATAATTTGCGCGATGCTCGCCCAGCTTGCCCTCGGCTTCCAGACGCCCGGCCTCGCGCCGGTGCAGCATGCGCGCGCCTCTGCGGTGATGGAAACCAAGGCTGAGCTTGTGAAGCTGGCCAACAGCCTCAACCCGGTCGTCGGATATTGGGACCCTCTCAAGCTCGCTGACCGCAACTTCTGGGGAAAGGGTGAGGAGGCCACCATCGGCTTCCTTCGCGAGTCGGAGATCAAGCATGGCCGCATTGCGATGGCCGGCTTCGTCGGCTTCATCGTGCATACCAACGGCATCCGCACGCAGGGCGACGGCATTGTTGCGGCGGTGCCCAAGGGCCTCTCCGCACCTGAGACGTGGGACGCTTTGCCCGAGATCGCCAAGTGGCAGATCATCCTCTTCGTTGGCGTGATGGAGGCTTGGCGCGAGAACAAGGTGGTGCTGGAAGGCGAGGGCCAGAAGCACTACATGTCCGGCGGCAAGCCGGGCTACTTCCCGACCTTCGACATGGTGCCGCACCCGGTGCCGTTCAACCTCTATGATCCATGGGGCGTCATGAAGAACAAGACGCCTGAGCAGAAGGAGCGTGGCCGCCTCGTCGAGATCAACAACGGCCGCCTTGCCATGATCGGACTCTTTGGCTTCCTCTCGGAGTCCAAAGTCGCCGGCTCCGTTCCTCTGCTGAAGGGCCTGGGGCTGTCCTACAGTGGGGAAGTCATGGCGCCGTTCGCCAAGAACATCTTCTCGTACGCGGCGATGAGCAGCCATTAAGCGCGTGCTTCGGCTACCGACCGGCACTGTTCCACACAAGGGCGATGCGCACGATGGCGAGCGCCCGTCGGCCCCAGAGCGGGGCTGCGGAAACTAAGACGCGAAACAAAGAAGGAGGCGATTCATGCGAAGGATCGACCGTCGTAGTGCTCCGTGGTTGTCGCACCATTTAAATGGCAGTCTCCTGTATCATAAACGGTGTGTTGCATTTTCACCCAATGGTGCGCACGACGCCGAGTGCACAGTTGTTCGGATTGTCGCTAATGCGATGAGGTATCCCGCGGACGTCGGCGCTTTTGCGCTTTCGGTTTCGCGGTCGCGCGACCCCCGCGACCCGACGCACCCGCCACCCGCCGAGAACGGAGTAACGGCGTATCTAAGGACCGCGATCGAGACGCGCGACCGCCTTTCTTCTCGATATGGCTGACTGGCGCTCCTCTATCGCGACGTGACACCGGGCCGCGGTCCCTGCTGGGTCGATCCGCCGCGCGGTGGCACGTGTGCCTGTGGCCGCCAATACACGAGCAAGTTGCACATTTGCACATGATATTGTATGGTGTGCATGGGAGCTTTTGGCATGGCGTCGTCGCGACGGACATGCGGAAGCCACAAGGTGTACAGTAGAGAGTACAGTGTTGCCAACTCTGCTGCTGGCAATAACTCGAGGGGGGCGCGGAATCAGGCCTTGCGCGGTGGCGCAGCGGCGGGCGCAACGCTGTTGAAATGCTCCGTGAGGCGACGACGGAGGATCTCCAGGAACGCCGCCTCCTCGGCAGCATGGCGGGCAGCCGGCTGAAGTGCCTTGGTAGTCTCGTAACACTTTTGTAGGGCTTCGACGCGCGCGGCATGGCAAAGCAACTGAAGCCGCGTCGGTGGCTCGTCGCTCTCCGGCTCGAGGATTGCCCACGAGCTCACCACCCCTGCTGCTGCTCCGCTCGTGACCCCACAGCTGCTGAGCACGCTCACGGGCGACATCTGCTCGCAGGGAGCATGCACCAGGCCCCGGCCAGAAGAAGCCATCGGACGAGCAGCTCTTGGGGCGGTGCCTGTGTCGTCTGATGAGGAGCTCGACGAAAGATGGCCGGAGTCCATACATGGGATGCCTCCGTCCGCGTCCGTACCGCCAGCATCCACACCTTCCAGGTATGCCGGCAAGAGTGAGTCTCTGAGTTGCCAGTTCTTGCGGTCGGACATCGCGAGGGGATCTGGATCACACATGAGCTCGGCGATCTGCCGAAGAGTGCAATGGGCGGCGGCTGCCGTCTGCAGGACAAGGGAGCCCACACGAAAGGTGGTCAGGGAGGCGGCGCGAAGCCCCGCAGGCTCCCTGGTCCTTGCCTCGGTGCCGATGCTGCCCGTGTTGTTCGCAGTGCTGTTCGCGTGGTATATGCTGCCGTTACTGCCGTTGCTGCCGTTACTGCCGTTGCTGCCGTTGTTGCCGCCGCTGCCGCCGCTGCTGCTGCTGCCGCTGCTGCCGCTGCTGCCGCTGCTGCCGCTGCTGCCGCTGCTGCCGCTGCTGCCACGACTCCCGCCGCTGATGCCGAGCAGCGGCGCGATTGCCGGGCCGGTGGGTGCGGTGGGCGTGAGGCGAGACAGCAGCGCCACGTCCGCTTCGACATCCATCGAGCAAACGTGCTCCATCACCTTCGGATGGAGAGGGGCGTCGGCTTGGGGCCAGTGCTGCCACTCGAAGTAGGGCACGGTGATGGTGGCCGGCAAGCAGAAGCCGTGGTCGATCGGGATAAGGCGCGGGTACTCCCCGGCGGCGCCGTCCTCGACTTCGGTCCGTGTCTGCAGCGTCGCGGGCAAAGACAGGGGGGGGGGCAATGTCGAGACGGGGCGTGTGCCCCGGTTGAGGGCCACCGCCCGGCCGAGAATGGGAACCGGCAGCATCGGTGGCAGTGCCACGTCCACCCGCATCACCTCCGAGTGCGCCTCCGCGTCGTACTGCAAAGAGCAGCTGACTGGTGGAGCTATTGAGGTGGGCTGGGAGGCGCCGAGTGGCGACGGTGAGGTGGGGCGCGCCTCGGGCGAGCGTACCAATGGAGAGGACGGCGAGGCCGAGCGGGCGGGCGATCGGGGTGGCGAGGAGTCGGGCGGCGAGGAGTCGGGCGGCGAGGGGCTCACCCCACGCGGCGTGGGCGTCTCGGGTCGCGGCGTCCGCTGAACGAGAAGGTTAGCGCTGTGCCTATCAGTGTTGAAGAGACGCACATCAAGGCATGCGATCCGCTGCACTTCCAACTCAGAAAAGATCGAGGCGGAAAAGTCGTCTGCGCAGCCGTCGTTGCTCACGAAACGCTGCAGCGAGCCCACCTTGGTCTTCAGCGAGCGAAACGGCGAATGAACCGCCTCGTCGTATGAATTGCCCTCCCCAGAGGAGACGTCGAAGAAGGCCGAGTGCTCGGAGCGCGCGATGGCCGTAGGCGGCACTCGGGAAAAGTGGCCGGATCGCGCGTCGAGCAGGTAGGCCGCCGCTTCGTTGAAAGCAGCGTCTCCGATGCGGATGCCGCCCTTGAGCCCCGCCTCGCCGAGCCCTGAGCGACCCTCGTTCTTCGGGTTGTTAATGGCATTGGGTTCCTCATCGCGCGGTTTGAAGACGGACAGCTCATCCCCGTGCTCGTCTCGGATGAAGTACGTGCCGCCGAGGCCATCGTCGACCAGCGTGGGCGACACTCCCGCATCGAGGGCTAAGGATGCACGCCGCACCAAGTCTGCGGCCAGGGCATCGCACGCGGAATCCCCCACGAGTTCCATTTTTCGAGGCGCCTGGGCCTTCGCCGAGAGAACGAAGCGCGAACGCCAGGATGGCACATTAGTCGGCGCCGCGCCGCGCTTCGGTGACAAAGTCGCGCCGGCTGGCCGCGCTGCTGTCTCCCCCACTTCCGACTTCATTGTGATTCCGTCCGTAAATTTCGTCAAGTGTACTCAAGTGTCAAGCCTCAGGCAAATGCAACCAACGGTCGCTCGATTATACGGTGTGAATACAAGCCTTTCATAATGTTGCTTTGAGACGCACGAGAGAAAGTTCATGTAGATGCGGCTGGACATTGGCGCTCCGATTCTCCGATCGCTTCCGAGGCTTGCAGCCCCCGCCTTGCGCGTTACCGCGCCGCGCCTCTTCCTCGACCAAGCCGACAACCTCGCCGGCCCCCTATTCGCGGGCAGCTTGGTTCCGTACCTCACCTTCCTCTACTTCTTTCGGCTTGAGCGAAACGGGCTCTCTGAGACGGCCAAGAATGGCTTCACCTCGTTGCTCGTCTTCGTGCTCGCCACCGTTGTCACCTCCATCGTTGCCGTCAAGGGATTTGGCACGACGCTCGCCAACGTCGACTGGCTCCACGCAGACGCCGAGCAGCTGCTCACGCTGACCAACATTGTCGAGGTGGTAGGCCTGAAGCTCACGCTGGACACATTCATCAAAGGCCGCGGCGCGGCGGATAAAGCGGCGGCAGCCGCGACACAGCCACGAGCCATACCGCTCGTGGCGCTCGTCGGTGGTGTCGCCGCGGGCACCATCGCGCTCACGTACTCGCTCGCGGGAGGTGAGCTGCAGGAGCATACTGCCTTTCTCGGTGGCATCGGCAACCTGCCCGAGGGTGTGTGGACCCTCGGCTTCTCCGAGCCTGCCAACGCCCTGTCGATTCCGACGTGGATCGTGCACGTGAGCAGCCTACTCGAGTGGCTCGTTGCGATGGGCCTGGTCTGGCGGATCGGTCTCGCATCTGGCAATGAGCGCTGGAAGGGGATGACGTGGGCAATGATCCCATCCCACACGTCCGGAATCTGCGCGTGCGTGTACCATCTCTTCTACAATGCGCCAAGCGTCGCGTACATCGTGCTGCTCCAAGCCTTCTTCACATTCCTCGGGAACTGCACCCTCGCGTTCGCCTCGTATCGGCTGGCCGTTTCCAACGGGTGGACGCTGCGGGCCGCGCTTGGAGGCGCGGACGACAGTGGCGACGTCGCGCCCTTGCCAGCGGCCACGCCATCGGCAGCTACAGTACAAGCCGTTGCCGATGCCGTACCAGAGGCACCAACGGCACTGTTGGCTGTGTTCGCATGGACCGTCGCATCGTCGTACGTGATCAAGTACGGGGAGACGCTACTGCCGTTTACGATCGACGATGCGGTTGCGCCGTACGCGGCCGCTGTGCTCATTGGCGCCCCGACAGCGCTCAATATGTGGAAATGGAGGCAGCGCTCGCAGCCCGGCGCCGAAAGCTTCGATGGGCTCATCTGACATTCGTCTGTAGAGAGTCACGATGTCGCCGTCTCAGGGACTGCGGCCAAGATGGATGCGGGATAGATATTTCACACCCGCTCGAGTTTACACTGTTCACATAGAGACCGCGTGCGCGCGTGGACGACGCACGCACGCTCGAGGCCGAGGCCCCTCTTGCCGAAGGCGGCTTGTGGGCGGACTAGAGGGCCGCACCCCGCTGCCACATGACAGACACAGCTACGGTGCTGCCTCAAAGTGTTCGTCCAGATGGTACGTTGAGGCCACAGGTGCGCTCGCTGTCGATCGCGCTGACACACACGTTGCACCCATAATTGTTTGTGGGCTCGTCTCGCGCAAAACCAGGTGCGTGTCAAAAAGGGTTACGTGCCTCCAGACGAGCAGCCAAAGTACGTTCCGCCAGTTGTACAGCAGGAGAGTAAACGACAGCAGCAGCTGCAGCAGCCTGTGCCAGGCGCCGACCCAGGGAACGCGGCTCCGAGGCCAATGATGAGCAAAGCAGCGCTCAAAAATGAGAAACGCAAGGCGGCGCGGGCGAAGGAAAAGGAGGGCAATCCTGTGGAGGAGGAGATCGACAAGGTCGCACAGCTAGCCGCGGCCATTGGCATGGCACCGAAGGTATCCGCGCCGGTGGTCATGAGCAAAGATGAACCCACACCGCCACCGCCGCCGGCTCCCCAGGTTGATGCAGCGCCGCCACAAGCGACAAACGAGAAAGAGCCCAACGAGGTGGAGAAGAAAGTGCGCGCGCTTAGAAAGAAGCTGAGGGCTGTTGACGACCTCATTGCCAAGCAGGCGTCTGGCGCGGAGCTGAACGCGGATCAGCTGTCCAAAGTCGCCGCACGCGGTGAGCTCCTGGCGGAGATTTCGCGGTGGGAGACTCTCGGCGACCCCGAAGAGCTGAGCAAGGAAGTCAAGAAGCTGGCGAAAAAGTTGCGCCAGATTGAGGAGCTCGAGGAGCGCGCCACTAAAGGCGAGACGCTCAATGCCGACCAGCTGGGCAAGGTTGCGCAGAAGGAGAAGGTGACATCCGAGCACAGCAAGCTCGCCGAACTCCTGGGGGCCAAGTCATGAGGTATGCTGCGCTGGCTCGAGGCACCGTTCATTTTTATCGCATCAGGGAGCCTCATGTGCGAAGAGGGGTGCCGCGCCGTCCATCATGGAGCGGCCACGGCTCTCGTGCAAGGGCAAGGGGGTGTCAGCCGTCCGACAGGACGGTCGGCGCTCCTCGGCGCTGGCGGGACGCGGCGGCGCCGGAAGCGAGTTTATACATGCATAACGTCCAGAACGGGGGCGCCGCAGTCGCGGCTGCTTTCCTGACCCGCATGGCACCAAACGCCGAATCGTTGTATCAAGTACTTTTTTGCCTGAAAGAAAACTATTTGCCTAGGGCGTAGGGGCGCCACACCATCAACATTGACTGCGAGACCACGGAGGGACGGAGCCGGAGGACGCGGGAAATTGCCGTTTCTTTGGCCATCAACACGCAGGCGAATATGCACGAACACATTGCGAACAAAGCGAAGACAAGAGGATTTACTTCTTCTTGCCCTTAGCGGCCGCCTTCGGAGCCTCCTCAGCCTCAACCTTGGGCTTGGGCGGCGGCGGTGCCATTTTCGCAGCACCCTCGAACATGTAGGTGAGGCCGCACTTTCCACAGTACTGGCGATCGAAGTGCGAGGCCATGAAGGTGCCCGGACCGCAGTTGGGGTCGGGGCAGACCTTCCTCAAGCGCGTGATCTTGCCGGCGGCATCCACCTTGTAGTACTTGAGCGTGGCAAGCTTCACCTTCTTGTGCTTGTGCTTGATCTTCTTGGGCTTCGTGTACACCTTCTTCTTGCGCTTCTTGCCGCCGCCGCGCAGACGGAGCACCAGGTGCAGCGTGGACTCCTTCTGAATGTTGTAATCCGAGAGCGTGCGGCCATCCTCGAGCTGCTTGCCCGCGAAGATCAGGCGCTGCTGGTCGGGCGGGATGCCTTCCTTGTCCTGGATCTTGGCCTTGACGTTGTCGATCGAGTCCGACGGCTCGACCTCGAGGGTGATCGTCTTGCCGGTGAGAGTCTTAACAAAGATCTGGCAGCGGGTATGGGGATGCACGCGTGAGCCGAGTTTGCACACGGACACGTGCGCGCGCGCGCAGCAGCAGCACAGGGCCGCTCCGCACCTGCATGGTTCTCTTTTGCTGGCTTCCGGTCCTGCCGAGGGCGAGGGTCCGTCCTAGGCTCGATACGAGCCTCTAGAGCCTGCCTGGAGACGGTAGACTGACGTCGACCTGCGGGCGCAGGAGCGGGGCAAAACACCAGTCAGCAACGGGCAGCGCAGGCTCGAGCTGCATGAGCGACGTGGGCAAGCATGGCACCTTTCTGCGTGACGGCGCTCGCTCCGAAACCACATCTTGGGTGTGAACTATTTTCTCCGAAACGAAAGCTCTCTCCCCCAACGCTCCAGATTTATCCCGTGCGGTGTTCGGTGTATGACTCAGTGAAGATGATCAACCTTCAAGATCTCACTGGCTTATCTGGCCAACCGCCAAGGCCCAAGCAATTGCTTTTACTGGGAAATGGCTTCTGGCCGGAATTTTCATAGAGGACCCTCTTCAACGTTGTACGTTCAAAAGGACCTCTATTGGACACTCTCTTCGCTTCTCCTCAGAGGGTGGATGGCGCAGCCGGGCCGACGAGCCGATTGAATTCGAGACTCTCGAGGCTCCGGGACGCTCCTGACTCCTCACTCCTCACTCGTCCCAGAACCTGGTCCCAATTTGTCGGTTTCATGACCTCGCGGTGCCATTACGCGCCGCGGCCGAGCCGTGCCCGTGGCGGCGCGGCGCGCGCCTCGCCCACGGCCCGCGGGTACTGCTTCGACGACGATGCGCGATCTCAGGGAGCGTTGTGACGCTCTCACTCGCTCCGATGCTCATGCCGACGCCGCCGCCCACAGCATACACGGCCAGCGCCGCGGGCCCACCGCACGGCCGAGCATCGTGAAGACTGCAGCTCGTCGCGCACTGGTGCGAAGGCAGCGCTTCAGCCAAGCACCGAGAGCGAGGGCAAGTGCGTTCCGCACAAAAGCAGCGAGCGAGCACATGGGCGTTGCCGTTGGAGAAGCCGCCACCATGCAGCCCAAAGTAGCCATCAGCAGTCCTTGGAAACGCTGTGCATGCCGTGTGGCAGCTCTGCACAGTGTAGCGATGGAGATTGCGTCGGTTGCGCGAGCGGGGCGGCTCTTGCCATGCCACGGGAGTGCGCGTGGCGGGGACCTTTTGCGCAAAGGCATAGCATCCGACGACGGTGGCGGAGCCCGTCTCATTAGCTGCTGTGCCGTGCTTGCCGAGGATGGCCTCGCGAATGTAGTGCGGCGTCGTGCGGTTCGCCTGTCTCCGAATGGCCTCCTCGGCGATCCAACTTACAAAGCGCGCCCGTGCATCCCATGTATGCAAGCGCAACGTGCGAGCGTGGGCGGCACGAACAATCGAGCGCCGCTCCAGCTCGTTGTTCAAGTAGTAGCTCACCTTGGTGCGCATGTCGCTCACGTTGTCAAAGAAAACGGCGTGCACGCCATCTTCAAATAGGCCGTCATAGACGGCGCTTTGCCACGACAACGACGAGGCAGCACCGGCGCCGTTGGTGGCTCGGTTGCACAGCAGCATGGTCGTTCCTGAGGCGAGCACCTCGTAGTAGCGAGTGCCCACGATAAACTCCGGTCCCGTGGTGCTCAGCCATACCTTGGTGCGAGACATGATCTGCGCGTACTCTTCGTGCGTCCCCGCCTTCCACGAATGATTATCGTCTCGCTTGAGTGCCGTCTGCAGCCACGAGCCCGTGAAGAGCGTGACGTTCATTGCCTGCAGAGCTTCTAGCAGCGCGCGGCGCAGTGGATACTTGTCGGCTCCGCTCGCACCGGTGAAGCCCACATCAAACTGCTGCACGGCAACGCCCAAAGAGCCCGCGTGCCGGCCGAATCTGGTCGGGTCAACGCCGAATGGTAGCCAGTGATGCGGGACACCAGAGATGCGCGTGAATTCGCGGTACTTGGAGAGCCACGTGAACGCGGCGATCGCCCCAGCAGAGCGCACCCACCTCAGCTTTGCGTCCAGATCGCCCACAATCTCGCGCCAGCCTTGCGGCGTGTACATCTTGTTCTGCAGCACAAGCAAGGGCATCCGGCCGTGGGCAGGTCGATTGAAGCCAAGCGGCTCGTCATCGCTTGCAACGTTAATAGAGTAGCGCGGCCCGACGATGGCCGCGTCGGCGACAAATGTCTCCCGCCTTCCGTCACTGCGATCAACGCACGTGTCACTTCCACGTGGCGTACATAGTTCGTGCAGACGGGCCATAGCCGCCTTGATGTCACAATAGTAGGACCAGATGCGGCAATCCAGTGGTGAATTTTCGATCCACAGCAGGCGTAGCCTGCGTGGAGCATACGTTTCGAGCCGCGGATCGTCATAGGTGCCAAAGAGGCCCATCGCGAGGTCGAGCTCGCGGCGCGCCATTGGCACCCGCCGCAGCTCTCACACAGGACGCGCCAGAGAAACAACGCGCGCTGCGTCGCACAAGTGAAGAGGTTGGCTTCCGACGTACCGGTCGGCTCCCCCGGTGTCTTTTTACCGCAAAAAGAACGGTTGTCCGTGGAAAGGATTTTTCTGTATGAATATTCACGCGTCAGTTTCGCGGCCCGTCCCGGTCGCGTTGGATGACGAAGGCCCAAAGTGATCCGGCGTGTACATGATAGAAAATTCCCTCTTCGACAACCCTGCGCTAGAGCTGGCCGTCAAGGTCGGCGCCGGTCTCGCCGCCGCACAACTGCTATTGGGCGCAGTACTCGCCTCACCGATCGCCTCGCCAATCGCACGGCGGGAGCCAGCCTTCGTTGCCCATCAACTAGTCACACTCCCTCTGATGATCTACGTCTCGTACCTTGGCTGCGCTGGCTGGTTCTTCCCAGACGAGGAAGCGCAAGAACTCGCGGCCACGGTCGAGGGGCGGCTGTACGGCCGTGATCCTGTCGGCGAGAAACTATCTGCCATTGTGCTCGGGGCGATGGTTTTTTGGGACATTTGGGCGACGCTGCTTCCCTCAATCTACTCAGCGGCAGGCATGGGGCATCACGTTGGCCTCGCGATCCTCGCCGCCATCTGCCTGATGCCCTATCTGCAGCACTACGCGCCCTTTTTCGTGGGGGTCATCGAAATCTCATCGGTTCCTCTCGTGATTGTCGACCTTTTCCACCCGAAGCACTTTGCCTACGTGGCGGCGAGCCACCCTTTTCTCAGTGCAATCAATGAGGCCATGCGGCTGGTGTTTGCGCTGTCGTTCCTTGTGCTGCGCACCGTCTACTTTCCCGTCGTCATCTTCACGCAAGCAATCCCCGATCTCGCGACGCAGCTGCAGTTTGGGCCTGACGCCGATACGCCCAAGACGGCGCTGGCCGCGTGCGGCATCAGCTTCGCGCTGCTCTTCACCGGGCTTCAACTGCACTGGTCGTGGCTTCTCATTCGGCAGGTGCTGAAGGGGCTGACAAAGGAGAGCGACGAGAGCTCTAAGGGTGAGGTTGATTTGGAGAGGTACAATCTGCACGTGGACGAGGACGACGCCGAGCGGTCCAGGATGCTTCATCCTAAGACCGCGCTGTGAACCTACACACACGAGGGCCGCGCTCGAATGTCTGTGATTGATCATTCCTGAAGACATGCTAGTAGCTGAGGCCTGAGGAGAGGTCTGCAGCCCGGCGAATGATTCGTGATGTAGACGACACGGCCGGGGGGAATGAGAGAGGCTGTTACACCTTAGCATGGGCTTCGGCTTTGCTGTGCCTAGCGCACCGCGAAATCATGACTCTTGCGTGTGGTGTGCTGGGGGGCACCAAGTTCTAAACGCGTACAGAACAGTATACCCCGGGTATCAACCCGGGGTTGGGGTTCAGCCCGCGTGGGAGCGATGCGTGGCTCCCCGATGGCGATGCGTCACCGCCGCGCTCCGCTCGTACGGCTCTACGCCGGGGCCGCCCCCACGCTCGTCTATCTGACCAGCACCAGAAGCCTGTCGCGCAACGTCGTACCGGGTCCTCGCTCGCTCCGGGCGCGCGGGCGGGGGCGCGGCCGGGCGAGTCGCCGCGATTCGGTCAGGAGACGAGAGCCGGAGAGGCGGTGCAGGTGGTGCGGAGGTGGGGCTGAAACGGTGAACCCTGACCGGCATGACCCTGACGCCTGAGCGCTGAGGCCTGACCGCTGACGGTGAAACTTTGACATATACCGTTACGTCTCTTCGTCCCTACTTCGTCCCCCCGCAGCTTCCTCACGCACCTCACGTTGCCAACATCTCCACCGCCATCCAAACCGCCGACGCCAAAACCATTCTCAACGCCGCCAGCGCGCGCATGCTCCGTGTCTCGTATGCGGTCATGTAAGGTGTGTGTATTCTGAGCGTTGTCGCGACTGTCGTGTTAACGTTCACACTGAGTGATGTTCGCGTTCACGGCCGCTTCAAGCAGCGGGTCAGCGGCAATGGAAGGGACCTCATCATGTAGGCCGCTGCCATTTTCGCGGTTGCTCCAAGTCCTGCTGGCAATTGTTTGTATCGTGGTTGATGCCACTGCCCAACATCAGCCACAATCACCAATCACACCGTCGCCATCTCCTCCGCTCATACTACCACCTGCTATGCGGCCCTGGCCACCGTTAATGCCGTTTGACTTGGTTGGTGATATGGGCTCCGGATCGGGCGAAGACTTCAACGACATGAGTTCCGGTGCCACGCCAAGGCCAAGCATGCCACCGCCCGGTCGACCGCCTCCATCACCATGTCAGCCCTTACTTCCACCGCCATCGCTGCCCTCACCAGCCATTCCCCCTCCTGCGCTGCCTCCACTCCTGCCGCCGCGCTCCCCACCGCCCTCGCGCTCGCCACCGCCGCCGCCGCCGCCCTCGTCGCCCCCGCCCTCGCTGCCACCACCTGACGCACCCGGTGACATGGGCTCAGGTGAGGCACCTTCTCCGCCACACATGCCGCCGCTCTCCCGACCGCCCTCACCACCCTTGCCTTCGCCTCAACCGTTGCCGCCTCCGCCATCACCGCCAAGGCCCCTACCGACCCCGCCGTCACCGCCGCCGCCCTCGCCACCACCATCACCGTCGCGGCCTTCATCACCGCCGCCGCTACACTCGCCGGCACCCTCGCCGGCACCTTCGCTGCCGCCCTCGCCGCCCTCGCCGCCTCTGCCGTCCTCGGTGCTGCCCCCTGCGCCGTACCTACCGTCACCATCGCCGCCAGCCCGAACGCCTTCGTTTCCACCGCATGAGCCTCCGCCCTCGCCTCTTCCAACCACCGCTCCGCCCCTCCGACCGCCTCCATCACCAAGTGAGCCATTGCTTCCACCGCCACCGCTGCCCTCACCAGCCATTCCCCCTCCTGCGCTGCCTCCACTCCTGCCGCCGCGCTCCCCACCGCCCTCGCGCTCGCCACCGCCGCCGCCGCCGCCCTCGTCGCCCCCGCCCTCGCTGCCACCACCTGACGCACCCGGTGACATGGGCTCAGGTGAGGCACCTTCTCCGCCACACATGCCGCCGCTCTCCCGACCGCCCTCACCACCCTTGCCTTCGCCTCAACCGTTGCCGCCTCCGCCATCACCGCCAAGGCCCCTACCGACCCCGCCGTCACCGCCGCCGCCCTCGCCACCACCATCACCGTCGCCGCCACCATCACCCACGCCTCGAGGCATCACCATCGCATTCACATGCACGCTGGGCGGCAGCGTCGCCGAGTTCGATCAGGCAAGGCAGGCCCTCTTCCGTGCCAACCTCGGAGTCTTCCTCGGCGTGGGTGCCAACGAGATCTCGCTCTCAATCGCTGCCGGCTCGGTCGTTGTCACCTCCAGCATCACCTCGACCAATCCCACTATAGCAAACCGAGTCGAGACTCGCCTCCAGAGCATCGAGCTAGAAGGGCCCGCTCGCTTGCAGAGCATCCTCGACCCTGTCGGCAACCAGTTCGCCGTGCTTTCCGTGCAGCCGCCCGTGCGTACTGACCCATTCGGCCGCATGGTCTCCGAGCCTGTGGGGAACTCATCGCCAGGCTCGTCCTCCATCATCATCATCGTCATTCTCTCCGTCGTCATTTTCGTGCTGGGTGCCCTCCTCATGAGGCTCGTTTGGTACCGTAACCGTAGACCAAAGCGGCCCGATGAGCCTGGACCCACTGCAACGATCGTAGCACCGACCGGCCGCAGCGCCGCTAACGCCATCAACGGTACCGATGGCACTGAGCTCTCTGTTACAGTCCAGCCAGCTACATCTGCGGGAGAGCGGCCATCGCCCTACCCCATCGTACCGCCCCCCCCCACGCCCCCCCCCAGGGCGCTGCCGTCCTCTGCCGAGGAGCTCGCCGCCGCCGCCGAGAGCACGGCCCGTATCAAACTGCTCCTGGCACGAAACGTGCTTCTCGCCCTGGGCTTAGAGAGTGACCCCACCGGAGCAGGTGGGGCTCTCTCAAATGGAACGCCCATCACATTGGGTGGGATAGGGTTGGACTCCCTAGGGCTTGCCCTCAGCACGCCCACACGTTCCGCGCCCCCTCAACCTCCCTCTCCCACATCATGGAGGATGGCGCCGCCACCGCCGCCGCTGAATCCTCAGCCTGTCGACGGCCTCGCCGCCGTGATGGCGGCCTCTCATCTTGAGACCTCACTGCCGACCGCAGAGGCGTGGTGCGCGGAGATGGGCGTCTTCTCGATAGAGATGCTGATTGAGGTGGGCCTGGATAGCGATCTCATTGCGGCGCTCGCGCTGCGGCCCGCGCAGGCGAAGCTGCTCAAGCTACGCCTCCAACGGGGGAGCTTTCCACCCCCAGCACCCAAACTCCTCCAACGGGGGAGCTCCCCAGCCCCCGCAGCTTCGGCGACGACAGCTCAGGTTGAGGGCTCAGTTGCTACGATCAAGGCGCCGGCGCCGCCACCTAAGAATGAGGGCACGATGGCGATGCTCGTTCGCAAGCTTTCCTTTGAGAAGAAGAAGCCGCAGCAACGGGCGCCGGCAGCCGACGCGCCGGCGGTCGACGCGCCGGTCGCCAACGTGCCAGCTGTGAGACCCAGATCGAGGCGCAAGCCGAGATCGAGGCCGCAGATTGAGGATTCCGAGGCCAAGGTCGAGGTGCCAGCGCCACCACCAAGGGTCACGTTGGAGACACTCGTGCGCAAGCTTTCTTTTGAGAAGAAGAAGAAGCTCGCGCAGGGCGAAATTGCGGCTGCGGAGGTGGATGACTTGATGCAACGGACGTTAAGTCAGGGTAGAAGCAAGGGACAAGGCAAGGACGTGCAGTCAGTCACCTATCATGCCACCGGAGCCGCGGTGGCACTTAATGTGGAGAAGCCCGTCGAGAAGGCGGCTCCGGTGGAGGCGCATGTGGAGTCGCCTGCTGCGCTGGCCGCCAAGTCTGCCTCCCCGCCGTCCCGGCCGTTCACAGGATATTCACCTGAGGCGTTTGGTCTCTCTTCTCCCTTGCGGCGTTTGCGGCGTTTGGTCACCTTCGGTCCCGGCCCGCTCGGAATGTGGCTTCGCGACGCTGAAGGTCAAGTCACCATCCACCATGTAGTCCCGGGCTCGCAGGCGGCACTGCAGAACGTGGTGGTTGGCAGTATGATCGTCAGCGTGGCAGGTAGGCCTATGGAGGGCGTGCCGCGCGCTTCAGTGATGGCCCTCATGGAGGAGACGATGAAACGCGCGGCGGAGAAGCCCATGGTCCTGGAGCTCGAGTTCACCGCTGATTCCGAGGATGAGTCCTTCACCTACGTGATCGCCGCCGAGTCCGCGCCCGATGTGAGCGAGCTGCTGGGCGAGTCGGTGTCAGCGGGCGATATGTTGACGGACGAGCTGCTGGCTGCCTTGCGCGCTGCGCTTGAGGTCGAGGAAGACGTGCTCGACGAACAGCTCAGATCACGGTTACTGGCCGATGGCTTTGTCGACAAACGTCGATTGGCACCACCATTTGTCCCACCCGCCACTGGAGCTTCTCCTGCCGCCGCAAAGCCGGCAGCACCCGCCGCAACCACGGTACTCGCACCTACCACGAAAGAGGCAGAGGTGCCGAAGGTGAGGAAAGCGGCGAAGGTGATGAAAGAGGCAGGGGTCATGAAGGCAGCTTCGGAGGGCCGTCGCACGACGGTCGAGCCCTTGGCAACTGCACCCGAGGATGAGTCCTTCACCTACGTGATCGCCGCCGAGTCCGCGCCCGATGTGAGCGAGCTGCTGGGCGAGTCGGTGTCAGCGGGCGATATGTTGACGGACGAGCTGCTGGCTGCCTTGCGCGCTGCGCTTGAGGTCGAGGAAGACGTGCTCGACGAACAGCTCAGATCACGGTTACTGGCCGATGGCTTTGTCGACAAACGTCGATTGGCACCACCATTTGTCCCACCCGCCACTGGAGCTTCTCCTGCCGCCGCAAAGCCGGCAGCACCGGCCGCAACCACGGTGCCCGCACCTACCACGAAAGAGGCAGAGGTGCCAAAGGTGAGGAAAGCGGCGAAGGTGATGAAAGAGGCAGGGTTCATGAAGGCGACGAAAGACGCAGTGGTGGTGGAGGAGGATTCGTCAACGGCGAAGACGGAGCGGAAGGCTGAGTGGGCGAAGGCAGAGGCCCCCTTCGCTACCACCGAGCCTGCCGCCGCTGCCGCTGAGCTGCCGACTACCGCCCCGCCTGCTGCCGCGCCGGCGCTGGCCGCAACGGCAGTGGCGAGGGCGGTGGATACAACCTCTTTGCCGTCGGACCCGGGACGTGATGACGACGTTATCGTGGCTTCACCTCCATCGTCGCGCAGGGGCGGGATGACGACGCTCGTTCGCAAGCTTTCCTTTGAGAAGAAGAAAGCGCAGCAAACGCCCGAAACTGCAGAGGATCGTGGCGCGGAGGCCTTAGCACAAGCAGCCCTGGCGGCTGCAAGGCTGCGCTCGTTGCTTCTCATGCGTCGCCAGGCCGCGCTCATGCATGCGTGGGCGCTGTGGAACGCGGGGGTGCTCTCCGAGGATCCGTCAAGGCTTCTACGCGTGCTGGCTGGTGGCGCATCCCCCGCTCGCCTTGCAGAAATGCCCAAGGCATGGCGCATGAGCGAGGAGCACATGGAGGAGACGAAAACTCATGTGGTAGTCGAAACTGAGCAAGGGCCAGCGATCACGGCAGACGACCCCCACTCCGATCCGATGAGCACCTACAAGACCCCTGGGCGGCTCAGCGCCAGCGCTCGCGACATGAAGTTGAGAGTGCTCCAGTTCTCCAGGAGCAAGCCACCCGACGACCTACCCACGATCATGAATATCCCCCGCAAGGCCCTCATCGATGATATCAACGGTCCATGCGCTGTGCTGCAGTCGCCTGCACAGCAGAGCACCGCGGCGGCCAACACCGAGCATGATGTCGCTGCCGGCGACTGGTTGCAGCTCATACCTAGCCACGTGCGTTCCGAGCTGCCGCCCGCCGCCTCGCCGATTGCCGCGCCGCCAATGACCGAGACGGAGATGGGCACGGCCGCTTCTACGACGCCTTATGTCAGCCGACTAGGGCGTGCTCGCGCTGCCAGCGCAAAGGCCAGAGCTCGCGCTCGACCTGAACTTCGACAGTCCCCAGATGCGTCTCCAGTCAGGGCCGAAACAGCACTGGCTGCGCCCTCGTCACCTTTTCAGGATGCATTGGCAGCCGTCCTCGCCGAGGCTTCTTACATTTGACTGCATATTAGCGTTATTAGCGTTCTATTAGCGTTCTATGCAGTTCGTGGTTGTCCCGTCATCGGGTCTGCATAGGCGTTCAGCATCAGCCATCGCCACAAACTAAGAAAGAGTATGAGACGAATAGTAGTACATCGCAAAGCATGTCCACAAACCGTGCATGAATAGTTACTCTCGTCCACACAGAGACTGTGGATCTGTGGTCACGGCTACTCTACGACAAACAATGAAACAAAACGCAGGGCCACATGCACGGGGCAAACCGTCTCCGGATGATGGCTGACAATCACAATGCAATACCCCCATCTCCCCACCCCCCACCTGATTGCCTATCACAATCCCTCGGGCAGAAAGCGGCAGGGAACGAGACTGATTGAACTCTCCTATTTTGGTAGGAGCCTATCAAGGAAACTCGTCGAAGCGCGTTGTGGCGATCGATGTGGACTCGTTGGGAGGTGATTTGCCTCGACAATGGCGACGGAGGCGGCAGAAGCTGCCTATGACGGAGCCACGTCTGCGCTGAGGCTTGGAGATGTATCTCGTGGCGCTGCCTTGCTTTCCGACTTGCTGAGCAAGTCGACGTTGCCTCGCGATCTGTTGGCTCATGCACGTGCAAACTACGGCACTGCTTTGTCAATGCTAGGCCGCCGTGATGAAGCTGTGGTAGCGATGCGCGCGAGCGTGGCTGCACGGCCATCGGTGGCGAACACGCACTATAACCTGGGTATTCTGCTTGCTGAAAGGGAGAAAAATGATGCCGAGGTGCATTATAGGCTGGCCTTAGAGCTCGAGCCTCACCATGAAGGTGCGAACAATAACTTGGGAAACTTACTAGCCGAGGTCGGCCGGGTTGACGAGGCAGCCGTCGCATACCGTGCGACCCTGCATGTCAACCCGCGTCACGCGATGGCGTACAACAACCTCGCGAACGTGCTCCGTGGTGATGTCAATGGCACGGACGACGTCAGCGCCCTGCGTGCCGCCGGACGCTGCTACGCGATGGCGGTGCGCTTGTCGCCTACGTACCTTGAGGCGTACCGCAATCTCGGCAATCTGCTAAGGGAACGCCCAACATGGCGTCGCAGCGCTGTACGAGCATATCGCTCAGCCCTGTCACTGCAGCCTGACGGACGAACCGTCCTGTTGAACCTCGGCGAGACGCTGCAGTGGCTTGGTCGACCCGCGGCCGCGAACAAGACATTCGCGCTTGCCGTCGCGCGCGGTGTTTGGCAGCACGCGCAGCAGCGGCCGTCGCAGTACGTGCCAGGGCTGCGCGCGGCGCCGTGGTGGGAGCTCAGTGAGGTCCCGGAGCTGCTTCGGCTCTTCCGCTCGAAAGAGACGATTGAGACGTTGCGAGACGAGGGGATCGCACTGCTACGGCGCGGTGCGCCCTTTCTGAACTACTTCTCACCCGCCCTCGTCTCTGGCAAGTGGTCCGACGTGATGCTCGCGACGTCGGGCATGCGCCAGCCGGGCGCTGACCATGCGCCGCGCAGCTACGCCCTGTACGAGGCCTTCGGCGAGGCAGTGACCACTATGGTCACCGGTCAGGCGTACTTCTCCGTCCTATCGCCCGGCGCCCGGCTGCAGGCTCACTGCGGCCCCACCAACGCACGCCTGCGGGTTCACATTGGCCTTTCGGTGCCCGAGAACGCTGCCATGCGCGTGGGCAACGAGACGCGCCGATGGCGGGAAGGCGAGGCGTTCATCTTCGACGACTCGTTTGAACACGAAGTTTGGAACGAGGGCAGCGAGCCGCGCCTCGTCTTCATCTTCGACGTCTGGCACCCGCAGCTGAGTACAGACGAGTCGCGGCTCAATGCTCTACGCAGCGAGCCAGTTCATTCCCAGCGCTACATGATGACCCGCGACTCAGTGCGCGCAGGCCTAGGTCTGCCCCGCACAGAGATCGACCTTGTGAAGGATCGAAGGATGCGCACGATTTACTGATTCGATCGTGGAAGCCACCAAGTTCCGCGCTGCTCCCTAGCCGCTCCGCGCTCATCCGCGCTCATCTGCGCCGCTTTCCTGGGCACGTCGAGGTGAGTGGATGCACCCAGACGCCATGCCAGACGCAGAGCACCTGAGCAGACGGACCAGACGCCGGCCTTAACGGGGCCCGAGACGCGACGAAGGGCGCTGAGCGGGCTCAGACGTTGTGTTAAAGTTTACGTTCACACACTAGTGTCAGGACACCCCTGACCGCGTGGCCCTGGACACTGGAGCGTCGCAAAGTCGGATACTCTAGTCGCGAAAGCCTGGCGTGCTCCGCTCGCTGCTCCGCTCCCCCTCAATCAAGAAAAGGCGCCGTGTCCGTGTTCGTGGTCGGGCCAGGGGCAGAGCCGCCCGACAGTGCAGAGGCGGCCGCAATCTCCCGCTCGTAACGGCGCCTGTCCTCCGCGGCCATTGCCTGAAAGGGTTGGCGCTCCTCCGGAGTCTCTGCCTTCCACCACTCCTGAAGGACCTTGTCGATTTCTTTGGTGTTGAGCGTCGTGTTAGCGTCTCGTGCCTCCTTGCGTTTAGTTTGCTGGTAGAAGATGAAGGCCGTCTTTGCGCCGCGAACTTTCGGCGCTCCACTCGCCTCAGTCGGCGCGGCGTCAAAGGCGCTGCCGGCCATGGCAGCCGCGGGCGCGCCGCTTGCGCACATACTGGCGGCGCCGGCGCCGGCGGCATGGGCAGCGGACAAACCGCGGCGACGTTCGGCCTCCTCGGCGGCAGCATTGGCGGCGATCATCGCGGCGGCCATCGAGGAGGCCATCGGCTTCGTCAGAGGCGCCATTGGCTTCGTCAAAGGCGCCGGCACATGCATCGCCGCTGGCGCAGGAGCGGGCGGTCGCCATTGAAGCGTTGTCTCGGGCGGTCGCCAAAGGCGCTCTTCACACACCAAGCTCGACGAACACGCGGTCATACCTGGCATCGCGCTACTGAGATTCGTCATACTTGGCATCGCGCTGCTGAGATTCGTCATACCTGGCATCGCGCTGCTGAGGTTCGTCATACCTGGCATCCCCACAGGTGTCGATTTGGGCGGCGGCCGCGCGGAAGGCGGCGGCGCGGCTGGCGGCAGCACGGTTGGGGGCGGCGCGACTGGAGGCCGCGTGGCTGGTGGTGGCGCGGCTGGTGGTGGCGCGGCGTCGCACGGCAAGTCAGCCGCGACGAGCGTGGCTGCCTGGCTGGTGGTGACTTTGGAGGCGAGCGAGCGCGCGAGACGCCCCCACGTGTCCGCCTGCGCGAGCTGCAGCCCCGGCAGCGATCGCTCGATGGCAAGCTTGACGTCGCGTATCCCTACCTTGGGCTTGCGATGGCCCGCGGCGTCCTTGACGCGTTGCTCGAGCAAGCCCTCCTCGAGCTTGCGCACCTCCGCGGGCTCGGGCGGGCTACCGGTCGGTGCCACCTCACCCAACAGACGCAGGAAGCTGCACAGCGCGTGCCAAACCGTACAGTCGGTGCGCACGGGAGCTGCCGAGGCAGCACCGCCTCCGCCACCCGCGCTTGTGCCCGCGCCACTCGTGCCGCCAGCCGGACCGGGTGGCGGGACGCCCGCCGCAGCGCCCATTTGCCGTCCCACACCCGCGAGTGCACTGCAAGTGCCACACGTGAAGGGGTGGGGGGGCGCCGCAGCCGCCGTTGCCGCCGCCTTGATGCGGTTCGGCGAGCCGGGGACTGGGACTGCGTCTCCATCGCTCGTGGCGCTCTCGCCGGCCTTGTGTGCGGCTGAGGCGCGCTTGCGAGGCGAGCTGCGCTGGTGCTCCGCTTCCCTCGCCGACTGACGCGCACGCTCCGCTTCGAGCTGGGACTCGCTGCGCAGCTCGCCTCGCGAGATGAAGAAGCCGCTCGCCTTCAGGCGGCCCGCCGCCATGGCAGTGCGTACGCCCTCTGCGCCCTCGCCGCCGCCGCTGCCCGCCGCCGCTGGACCGCCGCTACTTGAGGCTAGCCGTCCACCGTTCTCCTCCTCGTCCTCGTCCTCCTCGTCCTCCTCGCCCTTGTCCACTTTGTCGAGGAACTCCGAATCGTCGATGAAGTCGTCATCCATGTCGTACCAGGATTCGTTGGACGACTTGGCATCTTCATCCTCGTCACCCTCATCGTCGTCGGCGCCCGCATTTTTGTCCTCCTCATCGTGGCCTGCCGCTTGAGTCGTTGCTGTGCCAGCGGCGATTGCACCGTCGAGCGTGGCAACTGCAGATGCGGCCACTGAAGTGCCGTCGTCGCCTTTGGCCTTCTTCCGCTTGCTTATGGCCGAAGCGCGGCGCGCGCGCTTTGGCATCGGTCTTGAACTCGCCGTCGCATACTTGCGCTCCATTCCTTGGATCATCTTGAGGAATCGTGCTCCCGGCGGAGCTGGTGCGAGGAAAGCATCGCCCGTCACTTCGTTGGGATTGGAGGAGCTGGCCTCCATGCTGCCAGGTGCGATCCATTCAATGACGGCGCTCTCGGTTAAGTCGAAGAACTGCCGCAAGCACCGCGAGCTCGCCTCTGTCGACATGAGGACTCGCGCCCCGTGAACATGTGTGAAGACATCTGAGACATCTCGAGCATGGGCTGCTGGAAGGTAAAGTGTTGCTCGGAGGAGAGACTTTTTCTCGTGCATTTTGCGGAATCCTTGTCGGCTGGTTCGTGTCGATGGAAGGAACTGTCAAGGAGGACCGCCACGAGCATCGCTCACGCGACGCCTAATTCGCCCTCGCCGCACGTGCCCAAGAGCATGAGTGAGGCCACAGCAGTGGATCCGCTCGACGTGCTCGAGTCTGCCCTGCGCGATGCCTTCTCGTTCCTGATGACGCTGCTGGACGAGGAGGATGCTGTGCTGCTCTATCGATGCAGACGCTTGGCGGAGGCATCGCCGCTGCTGCTCGAGTCGTGCGATCAGCGGCGGTCGGCCATCGAGGAAGGGATCGCGGACAAGTGCGAACGCTTGTGGCAGGCCGCTCGCGTGCGCCTTGTCGACTCGATTGAGCAGATCAGGAGCACGAGCGTTGAGGCCGCCAAGTCGGAGGCCTCCAAGCACTTCCGCGCCGAGGCGGAAGAGCGACTCGAGGCGGCACGCACTGCGGCGGCGGTGCGCCAGCAGCAGTTTCAGATCGAGAAGGAGTCGTCGGTACGCGAGGCGCTGCGGCGGCGCGCCGAAGAGGACGCGTCGACGCTCGCGGCCGCCGAGCGGCTGCTGCGCGAGGAGGCGGAGGCGCACCGGCTGCGCGCCAACCGGCTCATCGCGGAGTCGCGAGGCGCGATGCAGGTGGACATAGCCAAGGCGGACGCGCGTGCCGCCGCCGCCGAGGCGAAGGCGGCGGCGGCTACAGATAAGTTTGCGAGCCTCGAGGATCATGTCGAAAGGCTGGCGACCAGAGTGGGTGAGACGAGCAAGCAAAGGGATGAGGCGGAGGCGCAGCTTGAGCGCATCGAGGCGCGGCTCATGTACGAAATGTCGTTGCGTCAGACGGCCGAGGCCCAGGCCGAGCAAGCCGAGGCCATGCGCGTGCAGGCAGAGCGGAGCGTCGAGAGGGCGCGTGAGGAAGCGCTCAACGCGCCAGAGTTGCTCGCCCTCCAGGCCCGCGTGATCGATCTCGAGGCGGAGATCGCGCAGGCCAAGAAGGCGAGCGCCGAGTACGCGCGCAAGTGGGAGGAGCTGGATAAGAAGCAGAGCGAGTTCAAGCGGCGTGCGGAGTCTGCGGAACGCGAGCTGATGCGCCTGCGAGAGAGCGGCGACGAGCTGCAGGCCCAGCTCACGCGCGCCGAGCTCGCCCTCAAAGAGCCCCCGCCCGTGCTGCCGGTGGCGCGCACCATGTCGGCCAAGCAGGTGCAGAAGATGGCCTCCCTGAGCTCGGCCGACGCCATCCAGGCCGATGCCGCCGCCGTCCTCGAGGTGCGCCAGAGTGTCCTCGAAGACGAGATGAGCAAAAAGTCGGCCAAACGCGCCGCCTCTCCGTCCAAGGGCGGCGTGGCGTTCGAGGACGGCTCGGACGGCTCGCCAACGGCCAAGAGTAGCGCCGTGCAGAAGTGGCAGCTGGGCGGCAAACTGGCCGGGGTGAAAAGCCTCGAGCTGAACATGAAGACTCTGGTGGGCAAGCTGCTTCAGGAGCAGCAGGAGAAGGCTACGATAGAGGCCGAGCTCGCCCAGAGTCTCGCCACCAGGGATGCGCTCGAGAAGACGCTCGAGGAAGCGATCGCTTCCCTTGCCACGCCACTCGACGAGGTCCAGTCGACGCTGCGCCAAGTCCTGCCGGCGCCCGGCGAGAGCAGCGCCTTGTCAGCGGCGTCCGGCGTGCCATCGCAGGTGGAGGTCGAAGCACTGCGTGAGCAGGTGCGCCAGCTCGAGGCGATCGTGCCTGACGGCCACTGATGGCCTCTGATTGCCCTTGATGGCGCTCCCTCATCAGGTGCGCCAGCTCGACGCGGCGCCACTGATGACCTCTGACTGCCCTTGATGGCGCTCCCTCATCAGGTGCGCCAGCTCGACGCGGCGCTCTCCCAAGCCAAGTCTGCCAAAGCTAGCGGCGGGGGCGGGGGCGGGGGCGGGGGCGATGGCGAGGATGGGGATGGCGTCGGCGTCAAGAAGCACGAGTTGCTCTCAAACAAGTGGAAGATGGTGCTCCCGCAGGTGAGCTCGGGACTAACGGACCGCTTCCTTGCGCTCCAAAAGGACTTTTTTGCCGCGCAGAAGGCGCTCGAGACGGCGCTCTCGGATAAGGAGAGCGCGCAGCAGAAGGCGCGGAAGGCGGTGGCGCACGCGGATGCGATGCGGCTCGACGCTCAGGAGGCTGGGGGAATGGCGCAGACGGCGTACCATGCCATCTGGACGCGCGCCATCCAAGATGCAGAGATGGCGCAGGTGCAGGCGAGCATTGAAGCGGAGCGCAAGGTCCAGCGCGAGGCTGCCCAGCTGAAACTGGTCTTCGCGATGCGCGTGCAGCGTGCCGCGGGTGGCTTAGTGAAGGCCAAGGAGGCGGAGATGGAGGCGATCATCGAGCGTGTGGTCTCGCAGGCGGCGGTAGAGGCGCAGCGGATGGCCGCCATAGTTCAGGCTTTGCAGCAGCAGGTGGACGATTCCCAGGCGCCTCTGATGACCTATGATGACCTATGATGACCTATGATGACCTATGATGACCTATGATGACCTATGATGACCCCTGATGACCCCTGATGACCCCTGATGACCCCATTGATGGCTCCCTCATCAGGTTGACGATTCCCAGGCGGAGACCGCGTTGGCTCGTCAGGACGCGGAGGCGGCCTCGGTCAAGCTGCGCGAGTTTCTGGGCGACGGCGACGCGGTCGCAGCGGCGATCGCGAGCGAAGCCAAGGCGCGGCGCGAGCTCGAGTCGAAGCGCGAGATGGCAGCTAAGAAGCAGGCCGATGCGGCGGCGCGTCGCGAAGACGAGGCCAAGCAGGCGGCGGCGCTCATTGTGCTCAATGAGGAGGACGAGGACGAAGGGGATGACCCGGTGATGGCCGACATGATGCGGCGCATCCGCGTGAGGCTCGCTGAGAAGGAGGCGTCGCTCACGCACGTGACGACCGAGCGTGACGTTGCCGTGCAGGAGCGCGACGTGCTGCGGACCAACTTGGACCAGATGGAGGAAGCCTACGCCGACGGTGTGGGACCGCTCAACCCGGACATGCGCAAGGAGCTGCGCACGACGGCCGCCGAGGTCTTTGGAGACCTCAAAGCTGCCGGAGTGTACAAGGGCGTCGTCGTTCTCGCGACAGCGCTCCTGAAGCTCCATACCGAGGCCGCTCGCGAGCGCACCAACATGGAGAAGATGCAAAACTCGCAGCAGGCCTCGTCCCTCAGGTACCGCGTAGGCGAGCTCGAGAATCTGCTCATGCTGCGAGATCGGCAGCTCAATTCGCTCGTGCTCGAGACTCAGCAGCGCGTCGGCCCGATTGCCGGCGCCACCAAGACCGACCTGCTCGTCCTCTCCAAGCTGTCTGCCAACGACTACTACTCTGCCGTCAGCTCGGCGAGCGGCGTGCTCCCGCGTGCCCAAGGCGGCGCGCAGTCCCGGCCGGGCTCAGGCGTCAAGTCGAGTCACGGCCTCGCATCCTCGTCGCGTCCCGGCTCGGCTCGTCGGCTGAGCCCCCGCGACTCGCCGTTGCCCGACGCAGCCGCCTCTGAGATGCTAGCGAGCCTCTCCCAAGCGGTCGAGCTCCGGCCGTGGCGCCCCGCGAGCCCCAGCCGCCCCAGCAGCGCGGCATGCCTTCACAGCAGCGCGGCGTGCCTCTCGCCGACCACGAACACGAACACTTGTGCCGGCGGCGGCGCTGGCGGCACGGTCATTTCAATGGGCCAGCCCAATCTGCTGCCTGTCCAAGTTGGTGCGGGACTGCCGCGGCCGAACTCGATGCCACACATTGCAGTCAAGCGCGGCGGCTGGGGCAGCGGTGTGGCCTCCGATCCCCAGCTCCGCCCCGCGAGCGCCGCCGGCATCGGCGGGGGCAGTGACAAGCCCAAGCGAGGGCCCAGACCCGCGACGGCGGGCGGAGGCCGGCCCATCGAGACCGTCGTGACGAACGCAGTGCAGTGGCTCCCCTCCGGCAACCAACATCTCTACGGTGCTTCAGCCTCCCTTGCGTTCCTCTCTGGGCAGCCAGCTCCATCCTCGAGCCGCCCCGGCACGGCCCACACGCGCCTTCGGCCCAGCAGCGGCAGCAGCAGCGTGGGCAGCGGCGTCGGCCGCTGCGCCAATGTCGCGCTACCGACCGAACTGGCCGGCACCTTTGTCGTGCGGAGCGCCTCGTGCATCCCACCGCCGCGGCTCGGCCCTGGCGACCAGGTGCTCCTCATGAGTGTGAAACAGGCCAAGGCGGTGGTGGCCGCGCCGCCGCTCGCCAGTTGAGGCAGCGGCGCACTCGAACTGTCGAACAAAACTGTCGAACAAAACTGTCGAACAAAACAAAAAGCCAATCGGTCCACGCTCGGCGGGCGGCGGCGGCCCGTTGATTTTTCGAGGTCAACGCTGGCGGAGTAGTTGGATATCGACGTACCACATAAGGTCCCTACAGAGTACATGTGCAGTACGGTATGGTTTGGCCTTAGGCTTGCCCTGCCCTGTGAGCTCGCTTGAGTATGCCCACGACGACGCAATCGAGAATGGAATCGTGATCTCCGTCGATGTCATCGGGTCGCCGAAGAGATGGCCGTTCACGGCCCTATCACCTCCAACCTGACCTCCAAGCTAGTGAATGTCGAGGGCAGCAGGGAGCTCCCCTCTCCGCTTGCGCTCGCCGGCTCGTTCTGCATCGTCATGGTCGTCACCCACCTCGCCACGGCGGGGTACATTGCGTGGAACGCCCTCTCGGGCCGCTGGTCAAGATATGCCCTGTGCAAGAATCCTGACCGGACAAATCACCCACAGCTCTACGTCGACGGCGCCCTCAACTTTCTCAAAGACGTCACGCTGATCCTGCTTCCGGCGCTCACCTGGTAAGCAGTGCACACGCTGCACTGAATGCTGTGCCGTCTCCCCACGCTCACACTCTCGTCTCTCCATGACCACGCTCATCATATGGATTTCCTCTGCGCCGGCAGGATTAGCCAGGTCCGAGGCGATGACATCGTCTCTGCACAAGATGACAACGTGCTCATCGGGGTCCTCAAGATCTGCGTGGGCTACACGATCGGTCGGATCTGGGCCGCCTTTGCTCATCGCATCCTACACACGGCCCCGTTTTACAAGCACTTCCACAAGCGCCACCACATGCGCGTTGACCAGCTGGTGGCGACCGGCGCGTGGCTCGACCACCCTGTCGAGTACGCTGTGATGGAGCTCCCGGGGCTCCTCTGTCCGCTCGTGCTCTTCCCCACGCGCCTGGCCTTCCACTACATGTTCTTCTTCTTCCACGCCTTCTCCGCCGCGACCGACCACTCGGGCTTCACCTTCACCAAGGAGAACGGTGCGGGCTGGTTCTTCCGCAACTTCTTCGACTCAGAGTACCACTACTACCACCACGCGACCTCAACCGTCAATTACGCCGAGATGGAGTGGATCGACTACCTCTTCGGCACCCATCACACGCAGGTCGGCGCCGCCAAGACGAGTAACGTCCACAAGGGCACTTAGGAACACCCATAATCGTACGGTAAGTGAGTTAAAAAAGAAACGTGTCAAAAAACTTGTGTCAAAACGAGCGACCTGTCAAGTCAGTCTGTCAGTACATGTAGGAAGAACCCCGCACGTTCACACCTCCTCCAATGCAACTGAACGAAATGCTCTGTGCGACGCCAGTCGCGTTACTACGCCGCCTGGCAGGCTGCAGGAGGCTGCAGGAGGAGCCGGGCACTCATGACGAGCCGTTGACAGAGCCTGAGACCTCAGGCAGCGACGATGGGAGCAGTAGCAGCCTCGTGCTGATCATCGTGCTTCTGCTGATCCTGCTGGCAATGTGTGTGGCGTGGAGATTGTGGCGATTGAGAAGGTTTTGGGCCAATCATGCACGGAGCGTCAAGGTCCTCGACGAGATCGAGATGGAGTTCGTCAACGATGACGCAGACGATCACGTGTTGGAGGACGAGGATATCAAGCCCCGAAGAAGCGATCTGCGCAGCCATCGATGACAACATGCCTGCGGCCGCCCAGCCCTTCGCACAGCAGCATCGTCGGACCATTTGCTACCTTGCGATCCGTGGATGCTGATCCATGCGACGAGCCAGGACTGCCGTGCATCAGCAGCAGCCAGCAGCAGGTGTGCGACGACAGAGCAGAGGCGCGGGCGCAGCAGGATGCGCTCGTGCATAAGCAGTGCCCGCACACGGCGTGCGTGTGATTGCGCGGGTGCCAATGCTACACGCCCTCCTAGCGTGATGATGCGTGGAATCCTCACACCTGAGCTTCGTTCTGGCAGCACACCGTGCCTCTCGTCCGTGTCCTTCTTCTTCTGTTTCTGTGTCTGCGTCCGCCAGCTATCGTCGATCTCAGACGCCAAGTGCAAGGGGCACACTGGGGTCTAGAGGCCCTCATCGTTCACATGTCGCCGGTTCGTCAGCATATTTCCGCATTGTCAGCATCGAGATGCCAAGTCCGCTGGTCCCGGCTGGAAGCCCGCTACTCTCGGCAACGCAGCTCCGCAGCTGCTGGCGCGCCGTGGGGTGGGTGGCACACATGCGTGGAGCATGTACGTGCGCATAACGAGCGACGCGCCGAGGAAATCGCAAGGCGACCGAAATGCGAAAATTCCTGTACAAGATTACGAGGTGTCCACTATACTCTTTAGAATACAGTGTGCATGCTGGTTGCATGGCGTCGGTGAATCACAGCAGACTACGAGTTTATCCCGCCCAGTAAGCAAAGGGCAGCGACGAGCACCAAAGATCGACACACTGTGTGCAGGGAGACAGAGGCATTTCGAAGTGTGTTGACGAAACATGTGCAGCTGCAGGTAAAATGCGCTAAAAGTGCGCATCGTCGCAACTGATACAATAGTATCGCGACTGACGTTCGAGACACTCCTCCCCGTTTTCCCCACAGGGGAGTCGGCCCGGCAGGGCGCCGGTCTCACGCTTGGCATGCGTGCCCAATTCACAATGAGAAAAGAGGGGCTGAGCGCGCACGGCCTGCACAGGGCAGCTCAGGAGCAAGCTAAACGCGTCGCCCAACCACTGCTCTGGAAGGTAGAATGAAGAATCAAAAACTAGGAGAGCATGAAATCGTGCGAGCAGCACGAGCCTTTGCGGATTTCCATCGGGAGGTCAGCGGCATCAACATCAAGGCCCCGCGACAAGAAATGCTCAATTCTGCAGCCGGCGCGAGTGGCTGGTATCTTTACTGGCAGCAGCGGAATGGTGAAGCCCCGGCATCGGCCGAATACGAAGAGACGCAGAAGGAACGCGAAGAGCGGCAGAAAAAAGCGCGAGTCTTCTTATGCAAAGTGCTACGGAAGGCATCAACAGAAGGCTTCAATGTTGAAGCTCTTCTTTTTTTTCGAGCACGGAAGGAGGCGCAGCGCAAGCGTGCCAGCGCGTGGGGCGACCGCCGAAAGGCTGCCGGCAAGCGAGTCGTAGTGGCTTACGATGAAGGAGAACTTGAACTTGTACGGTACCGGGGCACGGTAATGGCAAGCGTCAAGGGAGGATTGAAGGTGCGCTTCGACGGTGACGATGAGGACCAGCTTTACCTGGTCGATGCCGATGATGAGTGGGAATGGGAGGCGGATCCGGGACCAAATGATGCAGGAGCTCCTCTTAAGGAGAGCACCAGCACTGATGAGGCGCCAATCGACAAAGATGATGAGCAAGATGTGCAAGACGATGAGAACGAGGATTTGAAGGAGCAAGAGATGATGATGGAGGCGGCGATGATGGAAACGGCGATGGAGATGGAGACGATTGATGCGACAAATGGTGCGATGGCGTCCTTATCAACTGCTACAGATGCTAACGACTCACGGAGCCGTCATGGCAAACGCAGGCAGAGTCAGGCAGGCTCCAGTTCCAAGTTGACACTGAGTGATTGCCCTGTCGGCAGCTACGTACTCGTACCACGCCAGGACGGCCGGCGGCGCTTTTCGACGTGGTCAGAGGTGCTTGGCTACTATGACAGTGGCAGGTTTGCAGGCCAGCTGCAAGTTGCCGTGCTGGGCGAAGAGCCGCAGCCTCTGTCGCTGCTCACGCTACAATCTCGGAATAATCTAGGCTCTGTTCTTGTCCGGACGGTAGCTGAGCAGATGGCAGCTGCGATGGACGAGGAGGAGGAGGCACCTGCCATTCAGCCTGATACAGGTCCTGCGGGCGTCAGCGTGAAGCAAGAGGATGCTGAACCAGTGGTCCAGTCCAAGTGGCCCCCGATCGACGTCGAAGATCCTGAAGAAATGGCTGTGGTTAAGCTCTGCTCAGTGGAGGTGGCGGCGGAGCAGCAAGCGCGGGAGAGCGAGATGGCGACGTTGCTTCAGCAGCATACCGAGGCCGCGCAGCATCAAGAGCAGCAGCGACGCGCGACGCGACTCAAGATGTACCACGAGAACAAGGATAAAACGTTCGCAGATCCGATGTTCAAATGCCCACACTGCTACCATCCAAACAGTTATCCCAGAGAGGAGCGCGCCTGCAACAAGCTGCAGTGTGGCAACAGCACGTGTTGCACCAAGTTCTGCATCGTCTGTGGCAAAGCAGCATCTGCTTCGTGCGCGTGCATCGCAGCTGCATGGGCGCGTTAGTTGGCAATAGTTGGCAAACTGTGTTAATGTGAGCCAGCGGTAGTAAAATCGTCAGGGGTTTCTCTTATATCTGCTTCTTGTGCCATCTGCCAAGCGCTTTCGGGACGTCCGCATTTCAACTGTGAATCGGTGCGGCTGTGACGGGTAAAACTAAAAGCGAAAACTAAGGTCGTGACTGCCGGGTACCGGTAGGTTGAAGGTTCGTGCTGTGACCTGTGTGCGAAGGCGTTGCGCGGCCGAGCAGGCTCAGCCTGCGCGAGGCTCGCCGCGCACGATCTGATGCCGGGAGACATAATATGATATTTAAATATAATGATCGTCGCTCGACGCCCCGTACAGCGGCGATGTCCTTTTCGGTTCTGTTCCGCTACGCGCTCTACATCGACAGTACACGAACAGTACATCGATCGAGTACCGACGACCGATTGGCGGTGCCGATTCCATTCGATTGCTTGGCCACATCGTTGTGCGAGAGCGAGTGCACGTGCCAAAAACCTTATACAAATACCGTCGACATTGGTATTTAACCACTCACGCCGAGACTCCAGTCCTTGCTCGATCGCTTGCGCAGCGACTAGCGTCCGGCACCATGTCGGACTTCCTATGCGGGGCTACTAGCCCGCTCCGGCTGCCTAGAGTCCCTAGATTACGGCGTGCGGCCCATGGCGCCTATGAGGAAAGATGATCTCTTCATCCGCTTCTGGCTCACTTGCAGATCCACTTAACAGTGTGCGCCTCCTGCGCGTGCCTCTCCGGGGCTTGCGGGTGTGTGTCTGGCCCGCAGGGCCTTACAACGGAGCGGAGCAGATCCACACAACCGCGTCGCTCTCCGGATCCACGACGCAGACCATGCCATCGTCAGTGCTGTCGAACGACGCAGGGCCGCAGACACCAACTGCGGACAACTTTTCGAGCGTATCTGCGTTCGTCGCGACGCAAACTGTCTTGTCATCGTCGGCACCATCCTCGGAAAGAACGGTCGGCTGGCAGTATCGGCTCTTGGCCTGGAACATGGGCGGGGTGGCGTCCTTGTCAGACTCTGACGCCCAACGGTTCCGGAACTCCACTGGGAGCTGCTGCGTAGGGCGGAGTCCCGGGGGGAAGGCCATGCCAAGGACCGCGGTCGTGAACGAGAGCATGTCGCACTCGGTGGTCGGTGTCTCGGTGATCAAATCTCATCCCTGAGTTTCGTCAAACTCACGAAGCGCGTTCGCGTGTTCGGACTCGCGCGCATCGCTCCTAATTTTCACAACACGACGCTCTTGAGATTCACCCCCCCGGTCTTTACGCAACTTTATCCTGCAGGCGCGGCAGCTGCGCCCCCCGGCTTCTCGCTGTCGTCGTCCTCCGCAGTGGAAATCTCCTTCCTCTTCGGCTGAAGGTCGATCAGCTTGTTGCTCTCCATGGCGAGCGTAGAGATACGCACGCGCCCTTTACGCTGCACATACTTGGCCACGGCCTCCATCTCAGCGGTTGTGATGTAGATGAACTTGCCGCGGTCGTCTATGACGCCTGTGACGTGACCCATGCGCTCGAGGGCCTGGACGCGCTGGATCACGTCTTGCACCCGCAGCTTGAACTCCGCAGCGATCTCCTCCAGCACGGTCACCTTGTGCTCCTTCATGTACGTAATGAAGCGCTCGAGCATCTCCTCCTCCTCCACGGCACCCTCCGCCTCCTCTCCTGCCTCGTCCACGCTGAACATGTCCTTCCACTTGTCGTACTCCTCTTGCTTTGCCTTGGCGAGCGCCTCCGCCTCCTGCCGTGCCTTCTCCTCGCGCGCGAGCGCCTTGGCTTCGCGTTCCGCCTCCTTAGAGCGACGCTTCGCGTCCTTTTCGCTCTCCTTTTCGCGCATCGCCTCGACCTGCGCGGCACGCGCCTCGACCTGCTCGCGGTGCTCGGCCTTGCGCTGGGACTTCTTGCTGGACCCGGCCGCGCCATCATCATCGTCATCGTCGTCGTCGTCGTCGTCGTCATCCCCGCCTCCGCCACCGCCCGTCGCCGCCTCCGCCTCGAGCATGCTGCCACCCTTCTTCATGCGTGCAAGGCCACCCTTTTTCTTCTTTCCCTGCCCGCGATCGAGCTTGGCCTGCTTTTTGGCGAGCGCAGCGTCCTCGCGCGCCCTGATGGCGGCATCCGCAGCGTCCTGAGAGTAAGAGCATTTTGCGCACCGTACAAGTGTGCGTGAGCTGTGCGAGGCAATCAGCAACAAGTGTGGCTGTAGTTTTCTGGCAGCGACAGCGAGCGCGCACCGCTTTGGCCTTCTGGCCCGCCTGCGTGCGAAAGAGTAGGAAGATGGGGATCACCATCGCCGCGATGAGTACAAGGATCGCCGCGATCGCGGCGAGGTCCATGATCACGGACTTGATCAGTCGCAGCGACGAGCATTTTCACAGCAAGTTTATAAATCACTCAATATCGAGTCCAGTCAGAACACACATGCCGTTCAGTCACTCATGCACCAATCGTGCAACACAAATAAAATGAGTACGAAATTCTGCGCATGATAGTCTCATGGGCTGGATGTCCAGTCCGCGAAGCCAGCACGAAGCCCGTCTTCTGCAACGTGCCGCAGAGCCCGAGGCTTTCACATCAGCAGCTGATGAGGATGCCTTCGCACCAGCTGCGACTTCAGCGTGCCGCTGATGGCATACTACGGCTGACGCCAAACACTCAGGGCGTCACCCAGTCGCTCAGGACTACACCACCGCTTCACAGCCAGCGCTCCTTGTCGCTCAACTCACTACCCGGGTCGCAGCTCAGCTCTCGCGAACCGACGCCTCGCCCGGACCGTTTCCGAACCGACAGCGATTCCTCACCACGCCCCAGCCACGCTCAATCATCTTCCACGTGCACGAGGTCATGCCCTCCTGATTCGACGCGCCGACTCTCGTTCAGCGAGAAACGTAGATTAGGTTTAGCCTGGAAACGTCCAGGAGGGCCGACGACCAGAGCAGCTCATCCGTCAGCGTCACGAGGTGCTGCTGCTCCTTCTCACCGTTTTTGTGATAGGGAGCAATGGCGAGGCCAACCATTTCACCATCCTCCTTCAGTTGCGGAAAGAGCATGTGAGCAAAGGGCTCTGATGAGCTACGCTGACCGAAGCTACACGGAGTGGAACTTTATCCGACCCGATCGAGACAACCCTCCTTCGGCTCGAGACTATCGCCCGTTGCCACGGCCTGGCGACTGGGTCGGCAATACGCCGCATACTGCTGCGTACGATGCATGAAAGAAACGGCAGCGGGCTACTTGCATTTAGAAGAGACCAGAAAGGCTTGATCTCCATACGAAATTTCGTTTTCCTTTTGCCGTGTTGTTCACGAGAAAACCCGAGAGCGGCTTTCGTCTGTCAACATGTCGCCGTCTACCGCTCTGCGTTGCGTGGCCGCGATTGCAGGCTTCTTTGTCGGCACCATGCCTTGGCGTCCAAGGACACCAGAAATCGCTCCATCGCCGCTATTCGATGCAAGCCAACTCGCTACACCGCCATCTCCTCCTCTGACACTTCAGCCACCGCCTTCAACAGCTGTCATGCCAGGCGGTGCCACCTCAGTGGGTCCCTTCAACCTTGACCGCCGACGTGGACTACGCGCCGCGGTAGCGGCACGTGCGGTGCACGGTGAGCTTGTTATCTTCACAAGTAACGTGAACGGCCTTTCAGCGGCTGCTAACATGGCACTCCAGCTCCAGAAGCTCGGCCTGCCACAGCACTTGGTGTTGGCCGATGAGCGTCAAACGTGCACAGCCGCGCACGCGCGCTGGAACTGGTTAGGTTGCGGCTGGTCGGGCGGCCTGCCAGGGTTCGAGGAAAAGTACGCAGCGGGTTGGGGTGGCGAGACGGCGCGGCTGTGGTCGTTGTGGAGCGCCAAGTGGGTATTGCTTGCTCGGCTCGTCGAGTTGCGCGTGAATGTGCTCGCCCTCGACACGGACATGATGCTGATAGCCGACCCGTACCCGCTGCTTCACACGCCGCCGATCAGCCACTTCAAGCTCGTTATCGTGCCGGAGGGCTCGCGCGTAAATTTGGGATTTATCTACGCGCGAGGCAAGAGCGTCCAGCCAGCAGGAGGTGTCATGTCGGTGCTCTGGGACGTGGTCCGTCGGCTGCGGCTGTTCACCGAGGATTGGCCGTTGCTAGGCCGGACAGGGAGCAAGACCTCGACGGCCGGGCTGTGGGATCAAGGACTCTTCACCGACGCGATCTGCTCGGCAGTGAGTGGCGAGATAGTGTATCCATACACCTTCTTGCAGTCGCCACGCACGGGGGTGTGGAAAGCGATCGGATGGCCACCCGCGGCGCTCACCGTGGCCAACATCAGCGACCTGCACACGGTGCCGTGGTATGACGCGCGCCAAGCAAACCACGAGCGCATCGCCGACATTGCCCGTGCCTCGAAGCGGATGGGCGTCCGTTGGCGCGCGCCTCGACCTTCGCAATTCCTTCCGCCGGGCAACCACCCACAGCGCCTTGAGTGGAGTGCACAGCAGCACCCACTGCTCTGGACGGCGCTGCGGGTGCTCGACCCGATCGCACAGCTACGCCGGCGCTCCGAGTCAGCGGTCACGCCTGGGTGGCTCGATGCGCGCCTTCGACCACGCGGCGGTCTGTGGCCGCGGCTCGGTAGTGGCGATGGCGATGGCCTCGCCAGCGGTGGCCATGATGGCAGCGTAGAGGCGATGCTCGCCACCCCTGACTGGCTCTACTGCCTCGTGGGGCGTTGGGCGATCACCGCCGGCTGGCCCTCCCTCGCACCCCGGGCCGTGTGCGCCGTGGTCCATCTTGTCGAGACACGCTCACAATTTGGCGCATGGAGTTCCTTCAAGGCCGCCCGCCCGTTTGTGATGCGCGCACTAGGCCATTGGCACTTACCCGAGCCGCCACCCACGCCGATGGAGCCCAGGATGCCTGAGCTTCGCGGCGGCGGCCCGGCGACGATCCGCCTTGCCTGGTCCGAATGGGCTGCCACCGGCCGCGCACAGGGGATTGGGGCGCTCCTCAATGCGCTTCACCGGCTCTCCATCTTCGCCGCGCTGAGCGGACGCACACCAGTCATCCCACGTGTACCATGCACGAGCAAATGGATCTTGACCAACCGTTTCGGTCGCGCTGGGCTCGCAGATGATTACATACTCCAAGTGCCTAACGCGTCTCACTCGATCGCAGCAGCGGCGGCGGCCGAGGCGAGCGACGGTTATGATGGAGCCTCCGTCGAATGCCACTTGTCAATGGGCGGTAGGCAATGCATGTTGCCGATGGTGCTGCCCGCGTGGGCACGCCCGCACGACGCTGCGATCGCTTTTCTTGGCAATCACTCTCCCGAGGCTGCGCCGGCACTCGCCGTCGACGGCGGACTGAGCATCGTCGGCAGCAGCAGCGGCGGCGGCGGCGGTGGAGGCCAGGGCGGTGCGGCTGGGGGGTGCGGCCGCCAACTCACTGCCGATCTCGATGCCTTACGAGACGCGTTTGTGGCCGCGCGATCGGCTGCCATGGTTGAGATGAGGTCGAGCCTGCTCCCCAACGATGGTACGGGCGCGCCAGGCAGCCTCGAGTGTCGCGAACCCGATTCTTTTGACGAGAGCCTCCTGCTGCTAGAGGAGCGTGCTCGATTGCGAGTGCTGCGTTCGGCGTGCCCGGCCTTCTTCGGATCGCAGCGGAACCTCCATCTACTGCACCGGCGCCGTGGGCTGTTCGAGACAGACCGACGTGGCAGGGCTTTGAAGCACGACGGCTGACGGGCTCCGAGCAGTGCCATTTAACAACGCCAACCACCGAACCGGCATGCCATTTATCCGGATTAACGATTATCTTATGCCCCACTCGCACCTCGTGTATACACATGCGTGCGACGCTGGCGGGGATGAGGCCCAGCGGTAGCCACAAGCGAACCATGTTACCGTACCGATACTCAAAGTCAATGCTTGGCCTTGGACTGCCTGTTTCTTTTTACCTGCTATTATCGCGCGACTTGAGGCGAGGTTTTTGGATTCATGGGCATTTTAATGCCCGACGGGGAGGTACGGCCGAGCGGACGCTCACGCTGCTACGGTACTCCACCTCGCACGAGACGACAGGCGATACGATATGATACGTAGACACGGTAGTGTTTGGTAGTGTGTGTATGTGGCGCGCACGAGTCCACTGGATGCGCAGCAGTCGCCTGCCGTGCTCCCGCCTCCTCGCCACACTTGAAAGATCCCCACGCTGCAGTGCGTTGGAGCAGCGCCCCCCCCGCACAGGATCTAATGCTCTCATGCCACCTAGTCATAATTGTCAGTGTGCGGGAGGCCATGCCAGCGTCGAGCGAAGATCGGCGCTTGCCTCCTCTATGGCTCCTGACTCCTCCTGCGTACATGGCTCCTCCATCCACGCCTGCGATGCGCTCCGACATTGAACCTCCTGTGCGTTCTTTTGAAGTAGAGGGGCGAGTATCGGCACGTTCAGCCCGGCTAGGGACTCGGGCGCACGCTGCGCCTCTTGGCGGGTGGCTCCTTGTCCTCCTCTTCCTCATTGTCCTCCTCCTCATCTGCCTCCTCCTCATTGTCCTCCTCCTCGTCCGCCTCCTCCTCGCCCGCCTCCACATCGTCGGCAGCCTCCAGCGCATCGGCCGCAACCGAAGCCGACGCCGACGCCGCTGGTGCCGACACATGAGCCTTCACGCTTGCCACAACTGTCGCGTCAGCTATCGGTGCTGCCACCGTCGCCACAACCGATATCGCGGGTGGTTCGCCGGCCGTCGCAACAACGGCGGTGGCGATGGCGAGCGGCGCGGCGCTGTCTGCGTCGGCGCCATCGACGGCTACAACAGCTTCCACATCGACGATAGGCATGCACTTCCCAGCTGCGGCCACGGCCGCCGAGTGGGCCACAGCACCCGAGACGATTGCGTCGACCTCGGGCACGACCTCGGGCGCCACCTCGCGCCCTTCGGCGCGTGCGATCTCGGCTTGCTCTTCGGCCCGCGCCATCACGACGAGGTGTGCCGCAACGGCCACGCCCGCTTCCCACGCGGTCGCGTAGCCGCCGATCGATCTGTGGTTGACCTGCGCCTGCCAGCGCCCCTTGCGCGCGGGGTACACTCCCACCCAGCCACTCTTCGTGCGCCGCGTCGGGATCGGCTGCAGCTTGGTCAGATCGTCCGGGATCTGCACCTTGTGCTGCGCAAGCAGCGCGCGCGCTGACGTCTTTGAGGTTCCGCCACTGCCGCTGCCGCCTGCGCCGCCCGAGTCGCCTTCGCCATCCGCAGCCGCGTAAACCAGCGGCATCTCGCCGCTATCAGCCGATGGGTCGACCATGGCGCCTGGCATCATGCCGGCGGCGGCGCCCGGCGAGCCGGCGGGCGCACCGAACGGCGCCACGTGCGGCGTAAACATGCCGGGCTGAGGGACCATGCCGGATTGCATGGGCTGCATGGGCGGCATGGGCGGCGCACCTGCCGCTCGCCCACGCCCGCGACCGGACCCGCTGCCGCGCCCGCGCCCGCGCCCGCGCCCGCGCCCACGGCCCTCCGCTGTGGGTGGAGACTTGGCCTTCGGGTGGAGGAGGTATGCGGGCGGCGGCGGCGCGATGGCGATCGTGGCATTCTTGAGGATGAAGGACACCGACCGCCTCTGTGCGATTTCGTCGGCTGGCGCGGGCTGCTGCCCCTGCTGCTGCTCACCGTTCTCGGTCGCTGCCGCCGCTGGAGCTGCCGCCGCTGGAGCCCACGCCTGCGAGAGGCACGCGGCATCATCAGCGTCGCCCAGCACGTAGACGATGCCTCCGTCGCCAGGCTGCGGTATGAGGCCGGCGAAGATGTGCGCGTATGAAAGCTTCATGCCCTTGTCGGCGGGCTCAGGTGCCGCTGGCGCTTCCGGGTCAAAGCTTCCCATTTCGTCTGCTGACATGCAGACTCGTGTCTTCGGTCGACGCAGGAGAAATTGCCAAACTAGGCCTAAACTCGCGTTGGTCGATGACCGCCGACGACCTCGAGGCGGGTGCCGGATCCGACGACTCCGGATCCGACGAAGCCGTCACCTCTTCCTCTGCGGTATTGGGAGCCGCATACCACCTGGTCTTCGGCTGGTGGGTCAGGCCTGTGCGCGCTGTCGCTGCCCGTCTGCTCATGGGTGGCGTTGACGAGTCGAACCAGGTGGTCGAGACAGCACCCGTCGGGCATCATTCGAAGGCGGTCACCACCGCACGTCCAATCATGGCTGCAGAGCTCCAGCAGGTCGTTGTGACACCTGGCCACAAGAGCGAAGGTCTCCATAGTGGCGGTCAGCCCAGCAAGACGGAGGAGAGCTTCCGACACGCACCGCCGGGGGCAAGTGCACATGGCAGCAGCTATTGCTGTGATGCACCCAGTGCTGCTGCAGCTGAGCGTGGGCGGGTGCACTCGTCGCCGCAATCGCCCTCGTTAGAGCCGCTTCCGCCCGCAGCAGCAGCAGCAGCAGCAGCAGCAGCAGCAGCAGCAGCAGCAGCAGCAGC
>ENA-UOUZ01000206-UOUZ01000206.1-mixed-culture-metagenome-genome-assembly--contig:-NODE-206-length-38192-cov-119.169468_pt1 | contig 38192 bp, 26 predicted proteins | sample MGYA00238154_ERZ761575 | MGnify/ENA primary metagenome ERZ761575 (study PRJEB28896, sample SAMN07631632) | mixed culture metagenome | isolation source: Freshwater growth medium | place: USA...
GCATCATCCCAGGCTGCATCATGCCGGGCTGCATCATCCCAGGCTGCATCATGCCTTGCTGCATCATGCCGGGCTGCATCATCCCAGGCTGCATCATGCCTTGCTGCATCATGCCGGGCTGCACCATCCCGGGCTGCATCATGCCCATCCCCATCCCCATACCCGGCTGTACGGCCATCGGAGACTGCGCGAATGGAATGAGGTTCGACTGCGGCATCACGAAGGCGGCGACCTGCTGCGCGAAGACGGGCGGAGGCGGCGCCGGGTAGGAGAACTTCTGCTCGAAGCTCCGCTCGTCCATCCCGATAAAGTTGGAGAAGCCAGGGTGCATGCCCAGGCTCATGTGGCGCTCACACTGGCTCTTGGCCCCGCTGTTGAACTCGTCAGGGTCGAGCTTGCACGAGATGGCGTACGCTGCGAGGATGGTCGAGATGGGGTCGGAGTTGGGGTAGGACGTGATCGTGCAGTTCGATCCGCCGTCGCTCTCCACGTTGAACAGCGGCGTGTTCGGATCGAATGCATTGGCCGCGGTGAAATGCAGTTTGCTCGATTTGAAGAAGCCGCGGCCCTCCTTACGGTACGTGATCTGCATCGGGCAGTTGAAGACGTTGAACTTGTACCGGAAGCCGTTGGTTTTGCAATTGACGGTGCGGCGCGTCTCTTGCCGCGCGGTTCGATTGCCGTTCTGGTCCGTATCGTACACTGTGACCTGCTCCTCGTGCTCGTACCACGTGCCACTGCCAGTGACGTCGAGCCATCCAATCTGCTTCGTCTGCTCGTGGTCCGCGAACAAGATGGCGCGCTTTGAGTACGTCCACACCGCCCAGAGCGTCCTGTCCTTGGTGATGCCGAAATCGATGTCTTTGTCCCAGATGTCCATGAAGGGCCGAAGGGAAATGTCACGGTCAGCACCCGCAATCTGGAAACTGAAGGCGTCCCACTCGCCCTTGATGTTGACCGCGCCGAGCGTGGTGGACGCGGGCTTACCTTCGGCATCCACCTGACCTGGCGCGCGGTGCTTGAGGTAGTATGTGTACCCTGCGTCAAACATGCCTCCCACGGCATCCAGCAACATCCACGTCTTCTCTTGTTCGCCGTCCCCGACGTTTACGTTGTAGTCGGCCGAAAAAAAGCTTTTGCTCTTGAGCGTGACCTTGAGCGGGACGCCCCACTGGGGAGGCGGAATGTCGCTTTCGGCAGCGTTCGCCTCGCCACTCATGCAGCAACCCATTGTCCTGTGACGGGGATGAAATCGCGAGAGACGGATGAACCAAACGACAATTTAGGGATCTATGTTTCGACGAAGTTTGATGAACAAAGTACTGAAATAGTACTCCGTGCCGAACGTGTGGTCGACGCGTGCGGTGATTTACATGATATGATAGTTCCTTGTGAGTCGCCTATCCACGCGTGCGGTGATGAGCACACCGCGCCGGTACATTGTATACCGCTCCGCGGACGTGCTCTCGTCTGTGCTCACAGCTGCAGACTGTGAGTGTGCGCGCAGACCTCGTCAGCTCGTCGATCAGCTCGTCTCTCCGAGGTCGCACTCCACACACGCGCACGTCAGATCTGACTAAGATCTGACTCACTCTCGACCGCGTCTCACAGCAGAGAGCACGCAGTCGACTTCCATCTGGCCTGCAGTTCCATTTCGAGAGCATCCTGCTCCAGCTGCACCCAGTTCACGGCCGCCATGGACTCCTTCCACGTGGCGAGGGCGACCTTGAACTCTTCGGGATCGATGCTGCCAGACTGGTCCGTATCGGCAGCCGCGAAGACAGCATCGACGTCACCCATGTCCACCTCGCCCTCCGGAACGCCCTTGACCTGCTTGGCGCATGCCTTCAGGATGGGCAGCATCTCGTCTTTGCTGATCACGCCGTCGCCGTTTTTGTCAAACATGTCGAAGACGTTCTCCCTGGCGTGGGCGGCTGCCGCCTGCTCCTTCACAAACGCACCATACTTGTTGATGGCCCGGATCACATTCTCTTTGGTGATGCCACCCTGCTTCTCGCAGTTTTTCACTAGCTGAGCGACGACCGAGTCGATGCCGATTGTAACGGCGTCCTCCCCGAACAGGGCTTTGAGGAGCTCCGGAAACTCTTCCTTGTCCAGGATTCCGTTTTTATCCAAGTCGAACCTGGCAAAGTACCCTTCGACCTCCGCCTTTTGCATCTCCTCCTTTTGCTGCCTCGCGCATTCCTGGTGCTTCTTGCGGATCTTTTTGGCCTTCGTCCGAGCGGCTGTACCTCGTGCGACGACCATGGTCAGCTTGATCGCGTTCGCCCTCACAGATCAACGACAAAAACCAACGACAAAAACGCACACAAACGAGAGGAACGCGCGGCGACAACGTTTAGAAAAGAAGGGGGAAGCGTAAGAGGTTGAACCGACTGACATGATAATGCATGCACGCTCGCGAGTATACTTTGTTGTAAGGAATCACAGAGCACCGCAAATAACAGCTTAAAAGAACAGCTGGCGACATGGCGACATGTGGCTACGTACCTCTATATGTACCTCAGAGGTCGTGATTTAGGTCGTCGTGAGAGTACAGACTGTAAGTAGTAAGAGGCTTTAGAGGAGAGCACACGAGCTGCTCTTATTCCTCGCCAGCGCCCTCTCCTTCTCGGCCTCTAGGTCCTCGGCGAGCTTTTTCCAGTTGACCGTCGACATCTCCGCCTTCCACGAGGAGAGAGCGACCTTGAATTCCATGATGTCGATCGTGCCTGAGTTATCACCGTCGGCTGCCTTGAATACCTGCTCGACGTCATCCATGCCGACCTGTGTGTGCGTGTGGTCGCGTCGTACACACAGTTCAGATATGTCGTCACGCAGATGTGTCATGTTCTATACGTCGACATGTCACTCTCGGGATGTTGGCACGCAGTATATAGTCGTGATGGCACTCACCAAGGTATTACCTAGGTTAAACCAAGGTCATCACCAAGGGGGAGCACACGCATAGAGCACATCACGCAAGAGAGGCGCAGCGCGCGCGCGTGGAATATATCGCGCACACCTCGTCGACGGGGCAATCCTTTATGTGGCTGGCGCAGGCTTTCAGGATGGGAAGCATCTCTGCCCTACTGATCACGCCGTCGCCATTCTTGTCGAACTCTGCGAAGATGCTATCTTGGGCGTTCGCGGCTGTGGCCAACTCGTGCACGTACCCGCGGTACTTTTTGATCGCCCTATTCACATTCGCCTTGGTGATCCCCCCTTGATGCTCGCAGCTCGAAACGAGCTTGTTGACAATGTCCGCGTTGATGACGTCGACCTGATTGGCAAAGATGCTCATCAGCAAGCTGCTCAACTCGGTCCTGTCTAACTGACCATTGCCATCCAAGTCGAATTCCCTGTGATACGTGCAGACGTTGTTCGATATGCAAGATGTGGCCGTCAAATCGTCAGACGGTACATGTAGTCAGACGGATTCGCAGTCGGAGGTTCGCAGTGCTGTGGGGCTGTGTGAGTGTCAGTGAGTGGAGCGAGATATGTGAGTGCGAGGGCTCTGTGCAGGTGCGAGCTTATAGGTTTGCGAGCCTCCCGGTGTAGAGAGTGTGCCGGGCTCACTGTGGTAGAAAGAATCGATCTCAAGTGCGAGCTCTCCCGGTCCGCCCGCTCGCGGCCATTGGTCTGTTGCGTTATCCGCATGCTCGAACTCGAACTACGCCTGCCCATGGCGGGCCGCGGCGCCATGCTGAATCGCTGAGAAAGAAAAGTGTCTGTTGCAAAAACTGCAATATCAAATCCTAAAAAGGCATTTGCACACGAGCATGCAAAGAGTCCCAACGGCTCTGACTGGCGCGCCGAGTACGGGAGAGACGCAAGGAAGGGGGAACACTCTTCACACCGCGCCAAAACTTTGACGCGAAACCGCAAATGACGATCTACACCATCTCGATCGTTCTCGGGAGCGCGATGCTGCTGTCCGGCGTGCGCTCGGATGCCGGTCGCTGCGCGTCATCCTACGTCGCAGGCACCAGGGGTCATTGCGCCGTGCGGTTACACCGAGAACAGCAACTAAGTAAGTAGTAAAAAAAAACGTTACGCCCGGTACATACACGCAACACGAAAGGGACTGGTGCGAGTCATCGCACGTTTCACAGCCAATGGTACTTTATTTCGGCACCCAAGACACCGGACCGGCGTACATACAGATGCGGTTACCACTAGCTCGGGGACCCCTGGACCCCCTTACCACAGCCATACTCGATGAGCCGCCGGGCCGGGCCACCTTAGCCCCGCCCGGTCGCCTTAAGCGCGGCCTGAATAAGGCGCATCTTCATGTCAGTGATCTTCTTCCAGGTCCCCATCGCGTCGTCCACCTGTACAGCCGCTGCGAGCTGCTGCGTGTGGTGTTCGAAGGACGACTTGGCGCTCGTGCTCGACCCTCCGTAGACGGTGCTGTCGCGCACGCGCGCCCCTTTCGCCCGTAACGCGAGGCGCCTGGTGAAGTGAAGAGTGAGTTGGAATTCCGATCTGGCACGCCGTGCGCGCGTCCGGTCACCGTTTGTGGCGCTGGCACCTATAGAGGGTTCTCCCGTAAAGGGTTTGGTCAATGTGACCCTCAGGTTTCCGAGCGCGTCCACGTAGGCTGGAGGCGAGCGCGGCAGCGGGTCGGCCTCGAAGAGGCATGCGACTTCGCCGCCGCTTAGCGAGCGAGATGGAGGAGGAGATGGAGGCAAAGCAAGCGTGGCCCGCTTGGCCTTCAGTTGCAAGATGCCCGATCTGGCACGCCGTGCGCGCGTCCGGTCACCGTTTGTGGCGCTGGCACCTATAGAGGGTTCTCCCGTAAAGGGTTTGGTCAATGTGACCCTCAGGTTTCCGAGCGCGTCCACGTAGGCTGGAGGCGAGCGCGGCAGCGGGTCGGCCTCGAAGAGGCATGCGACTTCGCCGCCGCTTAGCGAGCGAGATGGAGGAGAAGGTGGAGGCAAAGCAAGCGTGGCCCGCTTGGCCTTCAGTTGCGTGCCTTGGAGTATCGGCAGCTCTTCGGAGTCAGCGCCGCTTGTAGAGGGCAGCGCGGAGTCGGGTGAGCAGCCGGTGCTGACGAGGTTGGCGACGAGTGGCGTGCGTGCCGAAGGCGGCGCCCACACCCACTCTGCTGCCACCACCCTGCTGGCTTGGTGTCTGGACGAATCTGCATCCGAGACGGCAGTTTTGCCACGTTTGCGTGTGCGCAATGGATGCGCGTGCGCGACGGGGCGGACGTGGCCGCGCATATCGCGGCCTTCATGGCCGGGCCATGCCCGACCTTCGCTTGTGCGGTCACCGCCGCGACCAGCGCCGCGGCGATCAGGTACCTCGCCATTGCGACGGGTAAACACGGTCAACTACAGACCCGGGGGGGCCGCACTCCGGAGTTCTCTAAGACATGCGAATGGTACAGCGTAGGTATAGCGTAGGTACAGAGGATGAGAGAGAGAGAGAGAGAGAGAGAGAGAGAGAGAGAGAGAGCACTCGAGTCGTTGACCGACTCGCTCAGTCGCCGCTTCCCCACCTCCGCAGTGCGCCCCAGTCGATGTAATCTGCCTCGGCAGGGTATCGCCTTCGTGCCTCCATGGAGCCGTCACAGCCACGTGCTGCTGTAGTCTGAAAGCTCTGTGACACGAGGCCGGTGGCGACCGCATCTTGCCAGCGCGGCAGGCGCGATAGCATCGAGCTCGGAAATGGGATAAGAGTGGCGGGTCAATGGCAGCGAACAGGAGTCGCACGTGGGTTGCTCGCTCGTCCTGTGCTTGCGTCTTACCCCTCTTCGCTCGAGAACAACACTATGTCTTCTATCTCTCCTTCACCACAGGGGGAGGTGGGTCAGTCTCAGCTCTCACTCATCACGGCCGGTAATCGAGGCCGCAATGGGCAATGCAGCGCAACCACGAGTAAAAATGCATGTTATTTGGCTCAAACACTTCTAGATATTGACTAAGTACTCACTACACGGTAGTAGGACCAAGTTAGTGAAGCGACTAGCGCATCACACGCGCCCACCCCAGTCAATCCGCCAGCACACAACCGGACTCGGCGCCTCTTAGCGCCAGCCTCGTTGAGCGGCAGTCGCGGCGCCGGCGCTTACCACCAGTCCCTTTCTGCACCACCAGTCCCTTTCTCCCTTTCTGCACCACCCGAAGTCAAAGCGCCGAAGTCAATTTCATCCCGCTTGATGCCTTGTGGCTGCCGTCTCCGACCCCCAGCACAGGTGGGTCGCCACACGCAGCCACAGCACGCACGCACCTCTCATTCCATCCATCCGCGCTCACGTGCATCCCTTTTCTCTGCTCCTCTCCCCACAGTTTGAGCGACACGGTCATCCCCCGTCATACGAGCGCAACGCGAGCATGCCCTCTCGCAGCCTCCTTGCTCAGCAGCAGCAGCCGCTCTCGCTCGGCATGCCATTTGCACCGCGAAAACTACGGCGATAGTGACATCGACCGTCCTCGAGCGCCTGCTACTCCTGCCCGCGCTGCACCCCACTTACGCGCACGCCCGCCTGCCGTTCCCTGACCACCCGCGGAAGCTTTTAGGACTGGACTGTGTCGGCGAGAGCTAGCGAGTGAAAGAGGCATGCGCCGTCGCGAGGCATCTTTTCGAGAGTGCCGAGGAAGGTGTCCGCGATGCACATCGCGGTGGTATCAGCGGTGGTATTGTCGGTCGTCCAGAGTGCATGCCGGGGCTTGGCAGCGTCGATGGCGACGGTCGTGGCCGGCATGTTGCGCTCGGTGACGTTGCTCAGTTTCGCATTGCGCAGCTTCGCGTCGGCGTCCTTCCGCTTCGTCTGCTGGGCTGCAAAGGCGTTCGCAGCGGGCTGCTTGTCGGTGGTCGCGGTAGTCGAGAGCGCGCGCGACTTGGCGGCGCCGATGATGGTGGCCGTGCCGGTGGTGTCGCGCGCCGTGGTCGTGCTCGCCTTAGTGTCGCACGGTTTCGTGGCACAGTCTCGGCCTGCCTCGCCTGCAGTCGCGCCGCGGGGTTATAGCCGCAGCAGACTTCTTGACGGCCGTCGACGATGTCGAGGGCGCGCGCGGCTTGGTGGTGTCGATGACGGTGCTCGGTGAGGTGGCGCTGCGCATGGTGCGCGTGCGCGTGCGCTCGCCGTGCGGTCGTGCGGCGATGCTTGCCGGCTTTGCCGCCTGCGGTGTTGCTGCGGCCGCGGCTTGCGTCGTCGGGATCGTCGTGTACGATGAGTTTTTCGTCGCGCGCGATGGTGAGGGGGGCGTCGGGAAGCTCTCGTTCGTGGGCTTCTTCTTGTGCCCAGGCTGATTGTAGACGAGATACGGGTCCTTGGGTCTGGTCGAGGGCGTCGGGCTGCGGGGTACAGCAGGGATTTGATGGTCACCGGGCACTGCGAGTTCCCCGATTGACCCCGTCCGGCGGCTACCAATGATGAGCTTGGGGTTGGGTGGTTGATTGAGCATGATAGGAACAGATAACACTACGAATTGACTGTCAGGCAGGGCCTGGGACGACGGATCTGTCGCGGGGCACCGCGAGGTGGCCACTGTGTATCTCGAACGCAAACGTACCTCTCCACAGCGCGCCCGCCTAACTAATTAACAAGGCCGGATTTAGGTGGGTAGTTGCATGAAACTACCTCACCTTGGGCGGTTTGGGACGCGTCGTTCTGGTGTATCGCTTCGAGTCACTCGAAGCGAGGGGAGGGGATCTCCGGGTACAGTCTAAAGACAAAAGAGGGACGTGGAGACGTATCAACACCAAGGAAGCGCCCAAGATACATGTATCATGATGTATCTGATGTGTATCCCAAAATGTATCTTGGACTCGTTTGGGATACGTGTAAAATACATGCAAAAAATCAAGATACATGTATATTCTCTTGGAATGTAACAGGTCATTCAAGATACATTTAAGATACATCAGGATACATTAGGGATACATGTATCCTTCAGGATACACGCAGGATACATCACGATACATCAGGATACGTATCCTGATAACAAAGAAACAACCCCCCCCAAACTCGATAACAAACCCCCCCGCACCCCCCGATCCTGATGGTCCCCCCAATGCGCGACCCAATGCAGGTGCAGGAGGGCACCGCCATCTACAAGTTTGCCGCGAATGACGCCGAGTCCGCAGAGCCTGGCACGAGTCCGCAGGGCCCGCGGCCCTTTGTGACAGCGTCCATCGATGGCGTGGAAGCTCCCGGAGATTTGTACCTCACCATCGCTGGCCAATTCGCAGCCGCCGCCAGAGGAGGTCCGCCGCTGCCGCCGATGCCGCCCATACAGATTTGAGTTTTCTTGTCGGAGTTGCGTCGGTGTCGCCGATGAAGTTGACCGGCGCGGCGGCGGCATCGGCGCGGGCGTCGGCGCTTTTAAGTTTCTTCTTGGTGCAGTTGGGCCGAAAAAAAACAACTTCGGGACCGCATCAGAGGGGCACCGCGTGGAACCCGACACCCCACCCTCGAAAGGACCATGTCGGACGCGGTACGGCCTCCTTCTCGCGCCCGTGCGATGCATCACCATCAGCGCTCCATGCGCGCACCTCTTGAAGTCGCGCCGTTCGCTGCCTTGCTTTTGATGCTCAAACTTGCTTTTGTTGCTCAAACTTGTCTCCGCCGCGCTTGCAGGCTCACATGAAGTACCTCAACAATCTGCGCAAGCTGGCCGCGAACAAGTCGTGCGCCACGTGCACCTACGAAGACAAGATGGGCTTCAAGGACGTGTGCATGAAGTTTAAGATCTTCATCTGCTCCGACTGCAAGAGCGCGCACCAGGCCTTCTCGCACCGCTGCAAGTCGATCACGATGTCCAACTGGACGCACGCGGAGGTGATGGAGCTCGACGCGTCGACGAATGGCGGCAACGAGATCCACAACGCCACGTACCTCGCGAGGATGCCTCCAGGCTACAAGCGCCCGATGAAAGGGTGCCACCCGAACGACATGAAGGATTGGGTCAAAGCGACCTACATCGACCTTCAATTTTTCGACGCCAACGGCCAGCCGGGGGCGGCGCCCGCGCCCGCGCCCGCGCCCGCCGCCGGCCCGCCGCGCGTCTCACGCAGCCAGACCGCGCCGGCGGCGGCGCCGGGCGGTTGGACCCAGGAGTGGGAAGCCAGCGGCGGTAGCGGTGCTGCGCCCACGCCGCCGCCACCCGCGCCGCCCGCGGCCGCGGCCGCGCCCGCGCGAGTCGACCTGTTCGGCTCGTTCGATGCGCCCGCGCCGGCGCCCGCGAAGGCGCCGGCGGGTGTCGACATGTTCGGCTCGTTCGAAGCGCCCGCGCCGGCGCCGGCCCCGGCCCCGGCGGCAAACGGCGGCTTCGGGGCGAGCTTTGGAGGTGTCGACTTCGTCGCCGCGCCGGCGCCGGCACCGGCACCGCCCGTGTTCAAGAAGATCGACATCATGTCGATGTTCGGCAATGCCCCTGCCGGTGGCATGGGTGGCATGGGCGGCATGGGCGGCATGGGCTCGCCCGTGGGCATGGGAATGGGCGGGATGGGCGGGATGGGCTCGCCCATGGGCGGCATGGGAGGCATGGGCGGCATGGGCTCGCCCGTGGGCGGGATGATGATGATGGGCGGCGGAATGATGGGCAGCGCGCCGATGGGCGGCGGTATGATGGGCGGCGGCATGATGGGCGGCGGCATGGGCATGGGCGGCGGAATGATGGGCGGCGCGCCGATGGGCGGTGCGCCGATGGGCGGCGGCATGATGGGCGGCGGCGGCATGATGGGCGGCGGAATGAGCGGCGGCGGAATGAGCGGCGGCGGCATGATGGGCGGCGGCGGCATGATGGGCGGCGGCGGCATGATGGGCGGCGGAATGAGCGGCGGCGGAATGATGGGCGGCGCGCCGATGGGCGGTGGCGTCATGGGCGGCGGCATGATGGGCGGCGTAATGGGCATGGGCGGCGGCGACAGGCGCCAAAACTGACGGCTCCGAGGTGGGTTCGAAGCGGGCGCGCGCGGCGGAAGGTGGTGGCGGCGGCGGCATGCTCAGCGGCACGGGCGCGTCGATGGGGCCGGGGGCGGCATGGGGTTGGGCATGGGCATGGGAGGGAGCAAGATGGACGGCGGCGTGATCGGCGGCATGATCGGTGGCGGCATGGGCGGCGAAGATGGACGGGCCGGGCGGCAGCGATGCCGCCGCTCCTGCATCCTCAGGCGAGGGCGGCGGCGGGAGCGGCGCTCCCGCAGACGAGTCCAAGTAAGGCGTGACCTCGGCGATCAACCACACGCTACGACGGGGAACATGACGGCGCGCGAAGTCGGAAGAGAGCCGACACTGGAGACGATGGAAGGCGGCGAGGTGGCGCGGTGGCGCGGCGACGCGGCGACAAACGCGTGCGGTGCGGTGGCAGGGGAGGGGAATGCTCCTGGGGTATACGCGCGCTGCTCTCGTGCTGCGTGCCGCATCGGGTGCGAACTGCCGAGAGAGACGGCGGAGCAGCAGGCAGCAATATGGCGGATGGTGCGTGCGGTGTTGTCAGCGGTGCGTCGAGGGCCGAAGCCGGGGGCGGCTACCGGGTCTTACGTGCCACGCTGAATGTGTGCAGAGCATGTGTACGCGGTGTGTGCGCGAGCCGATACGTCGGACGGTGTCGAGAGCGATAGGAGCGCGGGGTCGTGCGCGACGGGTTCGGGCGGACGGCTGACCGGACGCGACTGGGCGGGGGATTGAGTTATCCGCATGCTCGAACTCGAATTACGCCTGCCCATGGCGGGCCGCGGCGCCATGCTGACGGACCTGAGTCGAAAAGTGTCTGTTGCAAAAACTGCAATATCAAATCCTAAAAAGGCATTTGCACACGAGCATGCAAAAAGGCTCAACTGTTCTGACTGGCGCGCCGAGTACGGGAGAAACGCTAGGATGGGGGGGCACTCTTCACACCGCGCCATCTTTGACGCGAAACTGTAAATGACGATCTTCACCATCTCGATCGTTCTCGGGAGCGCCATGCTGCTGTCCGGCGTGCGCTCGGATGCCGGTCGCTGCGCGTCACCGCAAGCTTCTTCATCACCGCCACTACCGTTGACCGACGATGAGCTCCTGAAGCGCGAGTACGAGCGCTACGTCGCCTCCGTCGAGACGCCGCTCAGCAATGTGGACGAAGAGACGGCTCAGCGCACGCAGGCGGTACGCATTCGAGGCTTGCTGAACCGCGATGACATTGCGGCTGTGCGCCGCGTTGGGGCGGAGCTCGCTTTAGAGCGCGGCGGCTCAACGATCGATCGCTCAGCGTGGGGTCAGCCGCAAGGCACGTGGCTCGTGACGTTCCTCAATACGGATGGCGCCTTCGAGGCGCGGCTGCCGAGCATCCACGCGCGGATACGTGAAGCCGCTGTGGCCGTCGACCGAGCGCACTGGAACGTCACAGCAGACGTGGAGCACGTCAATTACCGCGTCGCCGAGTTCCACACGATGCATGCAGCGCTCGATGGTGCGCCGACGCGCGGTGGGCTTCACACGCCGCGCCACTGCGACCACGGCAGCCTCGTCACGATCGACGTTCTGCTGAGCGATCCGGCGGAGATTGAGGGTGGCGTGCTGCAGACGCTCGAGCCCGACGGCGAGCTGCGCGGCCACGAGTGGGAGCAGGGCGATGCTCTCGTGTTCCTCTCGCACAAGTACCATTCCGTCTCGGAGCTCACGCGTGGGACGCGCAATGTGCTCGTGTGCGAGCTGTGGCAGGGCACCGAGAGCCATGCACCCTCGCGGGACGAGCAGGAGCGCTGGAACGGCGAGTGGAAGGATGGAGAGTGGCGGCGCAACCTTGAGCCAAATGAGGATTTGACGTAGCCTTCTTGTCCGTTCTAGTAATAGCCTTCAGCTTCACACGCTTCTATTGGTCTATCAGCAAAAAAAGTGTGGTGTACAGTCCGAGAGTCGATCCGATCCGAAGCCGCCCGGCCGGCGTCGCGCGCTCCGCCCTAGCAACGTTCGTATGCGTATAGCCGCGGGCGGTGGAACCGGGTTCGGCGCCGCCAAGCGGCAGATATTTTAACGTAAGGGTAAGCCGGCTCACGAGTTTTTCAGATTTCACATGTGTTAGAGTGTTACGCATCGCATCGACTCGAAGAGACTGTTTCGTGAATCCTACCGGGTACGCGGCGAACTCCGAGACCGAGTCCCGCGCGCGCGCGGCTGACGGCGCGGCCTCGGTGTGCGAAGGGACCGGACGGGATCGCCTCCGACGTCGCGAGGCCTGCCAGAGCACGCAACACGCCGCGCATCGCCGGGCTATCGCCGGGCGCCGGTCGTCGAGTGGACACCGCTCACGTGGCACATTAGGCGAGACCCCTTCGCATCTTGCCCCCGACTTGACTTGACTTGCCCCCGACCGCCGGACCCTGCGGCCAAAGGAGCCCACCGAGACGTGCCACTCTCCGTGCACACCAACCCTCCAGCGTCACGCGCCGCCACGGCGCTCGCCGGAACCACGGAAGCCACTCAGCAGCCGCGGCGCCTTGGCACTCGCCGTCGAGAATGCGCTCGGCTCGGCGCTTCGCTCGGCGCTCGGCTCGGCGCTCGGCACGGCGTTTGGCACGTCGCTCGGCACGTCACTCGGCGCGGCACTCGGTGCGGCGCTCGGCTCTTCGGCGGCTCGCTTCCGCCCGATGCCGAGGTGAGCGCCGTATTGGACATCAGCCGTCGAGGTGGGCGCGACAGTGGGCGTGACGTCATGCTGGGATACGACCACCGCATTCGAGATCGCATCTCTCGGGGAGATTTCAAGCTCGGCATGCTGGGATAGGACCACCGCAGCCTGGATGGCGGAGGCGGTGAGCCCCGAAAGCAGTCGTCCGCCCACCGCGCACGAAAAGGCGTTGGCGGGGTGCACGGTCGTGACGAGCGCGGCACTGCTCGGAAAGCCGAAGCGGGGGAGCGGCGACTGGAGGGGGAGTCGTGTCGAGGCGGTGTGCGGCAGGTCGGCCGCGGGTGCAAGGGCAGCGTTCCAGTGCTTGTGTGCGCGTGCGGCTGGCGGCCGTTCATCGTCCTCAGGTTCGCTGCCGAGAAGCGGCTCGAGAGTATCTGCCGCCGGCACCGCCGCCCTTTGTGCCCGCGGCGACGGGTGCGCCTGAAGCCCCTCCAGCCCAGCTGCCACACCGTACCCGCGGACTGTGGCGACGAGGGCGATGGCGCTCGGTACGGCGCTCGGTACGGCGCTCGGTACGGCGCTCGGATCGAGAGCGATCGGACCGTCATCCCAGCTCTTCCCAAAATCGAGAGGCGGTGACTCGTCTTGCATCGCCCATGCGGAGGTCGACTCCAGCGCCGCCGCCGCCACGGCCCCTGACTTCATGGCCGCCTGTGCATCTGCGTCAGACGCCGCGGCAGCCTCCGCCTCAACGGCGGCGGCGGCAGCAGCAACGACGTCGGCGTCGGCGTCGCGCCCGCCCGCCACGGTGTCCGTCGGCTTGGTGCTCACCATCTTCTCCCGAGCCTCGTCGAGCAATGGCTTGGTGCTCACCATCTCCTCCCGAGCCTCGTCAAGCAATGGCTTGGTGCTCACCATCTCCTCCCGAGCCTCGTCAAGCAATGGCTTGGTGCTCACCGTCTCCTCCCGAGCCTCGTCAAGCAATGGCTTGGTGCTCACCATCTCCTCCCGAGCCTCGTCAAGCAATGGCTTGGTGCTCACCATCTCTTCCCGAGCCTCGTCTGCGAGCACCCCTTCCACAGGCTCCTGAGCTGGTGCCGTCTCCTCGTTCGTGCCAACGTGGACGGTGGCGTCGGCGGCGACGATGGCGGCGTCAGCAGCGACGTCGGCGTCGGTCATTGCAAGATGAGCATCGTCATCCTCGGCGCTGCCAGTAATCTGGGCTGCGAGCTCAGCGGTGGCTTCCGCAGCGGCTCGATGCACTGAGGCGATCGCGGCCTCTGCCTGCGCGGCACGCCGCTGCTCGCGGGCCAGGAGGGCGTAGAGGTGCTGCGCCCGCTTGTCATCCTCCATCACCACATCCTCTGCCTCCACCTCCGCCATGTCCGCCTCCCATTCTGCTGCCTCCTCCACCTTCTCTGCCTCTGCCACCTCTGCCACCTCCTCCGCCTCCGCGGCGTTCTCGGCCTCTGCCGCCTCTGCCACCTCTGCCACCTCCTCCGCGCCCTTCTCCACACGAGGCCGCTGGGCGCTTGCCCTCAACATCGTCGCTGCCGCCGCTGCCGCCGCTGCCGCCGCTGCTGCCGCTTCCGCCGCATCAGCCGTTGCTGCCGCTGCTGCCGCGTCCTCCACCACAACTTCCGCTGCCTCCTCTGCCCCCACCACAACTTCCGCTGCCTCCTCTGACGGCGCCGCTGCGTCTGCCGATGGCGCCGCTGCCTTCGCCGATGGCGCCACTGCAAGCTGGCCGGACACCCGCAGCGGGACACGAGGGTCCGACTCCGTTGCCTCCCGCAGGTCGCGAGACAGCCGACGCGGCTCCTGTGCCGCGCTGGAAGGCTTGTCAGGCTTCGTTGTGATCCCGCCTCCAGAGAGCGCCGCGCCGTTGGCCGCCCCGGGCAACGTCATCGGCGTGTGAATGCTACCCCCCTGCGGTTTCGCACCGGCGGCCATTTCGTGCTGCGCAGCGGCCGCAGCCAGCTCCATCTCCCGCTCGGCTCCTGCGGATGCGGTCGCCGCTGCCAATGGCGCAGCCTCTTGTGGAGGTGGCACCGAATCGTCAGGAGAGACGGCAGGAGCTGCGGCAGCAACGGCAACGGGCATGCTGCGACGACGTTTGGCCGGCGGCGGCGCGGCAGCCGCTGCAGGGCGGCCCGGCGACGTCGTCGTCGATGGTTGGTATGTGCCTGAGCAGAGCCGGAAAGTGAAGACCTGACCATCTTTGATCAGTCCGCGCACGTCGCCGATCTCGATTAGGTCACCGGCCCGCAACTTGGCCGTGGTGGTCCCGAGCTTTGAGAGCAGCACGCCCTCGGCCTCGCCGTTCCGAAAGACGCGGATCGGGTTGGGGTGCAGCGCTCGCACTGTTGTGCTACCGTTGCGAGCGTTGTTGACTGAGAATTCGATGTGCTGCCTCGAAATCGTCAAGAGATGTTCGCAGCCGAGCTCCACGCGACCGACGGTGCGGAAGTCATCGAGCGAGACCCCGAATTCGGGTCGAACGCCCAGCGAGCGGAGGTGCATGACCGTGCAGTCGGCGGACGCCCGCTGTCGCGCGCGGGAAATCGATGACGTGATTGCGCCAACACACAACTAAAATTTGAGAGAAAAAGCTACTACATGTACATGTAGGCCCCAGAGTTGGCTTTCCGCCTGTTCACACTTGATTAAGTTTGAGTATGGCGAGGAAGGCGGGCTGGAAGAGCTCTTGGCCGCCCTCCACTCCACGCACCGCCGCCACGCCATCGAAGGCCTCAGCCAGTCGCGGACCCAATGCCAGCCAAGCGCCGTTTGCCGCCAGCAACGCGCTGGGCATTGCCCTACGCCACGGCCGCACTTTCGCTTACGTGCTTGTCGTCTATTCCACATTCAAGTGGATGTTGCCAGCGTTGGCAGCGGTCACACCCCCGGGGGTCGACCTCGAGGCCGTGAAGGCGTCTGCCGAATATCACGTTGAGGTCGCCAAGGCAGGCTGCGGCGACCCGTGCAAGGCCATGTCATGCCCACCTGGCTGGAAGACCGCGCTGCACGCGCAAGACCCGTGCAAGTGCATCTGCGCACGCGTCGAAGCAGCCACTGCTTGGGACGCGGCGCAACGCGAGAAGGAGAAGGAGGGCACTCATGGGGCTGCCGTATCCGGGCCGGCAGGTGCGTCGAAGGAGGCAGCAGCAGCAGCAGCACGGGCCGACAAGCTTACGAGCACGATGCGGATGCAGCAGGGCTCCGTTGTAAAGGCCGATTCTGATAGCCACGATGCGGCCATACAAGATGGCTCAGTAGCGATTTGACGGCGCTCCCCCGTCATAATTAGTTTCGGTACGCATCCATTACCTTGACCGGACGTGTTTGAGCCGGGGGACACGTCATCCGTGGCATCCAACGCCCGGCCCCCGACCCGCCGCCGCAATTGATCCCAATTGCGCCGCCGCGGCCCGTGCGCGCGACGCGAGGCGCGGCCGGGCCGCCGGCGAGCGGGCGTTCCGGCGTTGGACGCATGCCGCCGCGGCCGAGAGCCGGAGGACCGGCAGCGCCCGCTGAGCGCTGTCCCGGGTACTCCCCAGTCACTAGCCGGCGTCACGGGCGCGAAAGCCGAAGGGGGCCAAGGCGGCGATCGAGGCGTCGACGCCGGCGTCCCGCCTCGATAATGGCATCGAGATGGCAATTTTGATTTTAATGGTCGAGCCACCGCTGACCGCACAGCCGGTCAGCACGTTAAGGTTCACACGAGGTTCACACGTAGCCTATACGAGCCGGCTCTCCAAGCGACTCAGGTGTCAGGTCGCGTCGACATAGCTCATAGGTCGCGTCTGTGGTCGACCGGAAGACACGCATTTCTCTGTATTAGAGCTTTAGAGGTAGACAAATGAGCGCCGATTAATGCCTTATCCCAACTTCCCGAGCGACCTATATATATAATCCTAAACCCAACACCCACGCCCGTCTAAAAGCAGACCCATTGAGCAGACCCGTACTAGGCTCGCCGAGTCAGTCCGCGATAGCCGCCGAGCATTAAGAGCATCGCATCCGCGATCATGCGATGTGGACATGTGCGTGTGCGCCGAGGCCGCGACCTATACCGCGACCTCGATCCACACTCGATGCGCGTTGCGGCTTGCGCGTATGCGCGACCGCGCGCCCCCCTCGCGCGAGTCGCGACCGTCGCGTACACTCACGCGTAGCACAGCACCGTCTTTGTGGCGCGCATGGTGGCGCGCCTGCGACTCTAGTATCAAAAAAATGTATCGCACGATCACTAGCACTTACGCGCTTACCGCCCGGCCCACAAGAGACAACGACAGCCTGACAAGATCCATCCGCGCGCCTTCGTTCTCGGAAGTTACCCACAAACGGGCTTAACGGAATCGCGGTCCGCGCGGCCGCGGCACACGAGCCCCAGCACGATCTACACCGACCTACCACTACGCATCGAATGGCGCAGAGGGCACGACGCCTCTACGCTACCTCTACGCGCGTGTACTGTTCGACACACGTTCTCACTGCTGTGCTGTCCTTGGGGGACCCACTCTTGCGCGAGAGTATGAGAAGGCGAAGGGCGAATTCCCATTCGCACCCTTCAGCCGTACCTATCGCGCCGCTGCCGAGCGTGTACGAGGCATGCGGGAGAGAACTAGAAGCTCACTTCCCTCCTCCAATGAGGACAGCCTGCATCGGGTGACTGCCAATGAACTCGACCTCGCCGCTGCTGTCGAGGATGGCGCCCTGCAGCTCGAGGCCATGCTCGCGCACCGCGTTCCGGACGATGGCCGAGTTCTTCAGAATGCGCTCGATCGTGTAGAGCACATTGAGCTCCGTCGCCAGGTGACGAATCTTGAGCTCGCTCCCAGCGCTCCCAGCGGTCGCAGCGTCGAGCTCTACTTGTTGGATAGCGCGCATGGCCGAGACCATGACGCGGTTCAGAACCGACTCGCCGTTGCTGGTGGGGGGCGCACCCCTGGCTTTGGCGATGGCTTTCATGACCACCTGCGAGTCCGCCTCTCCCAGCACGAGGAGCAACTTGGGTGCAAAGCGCGTGATCGCGTACTCTAGCGCGAGCTGCAGCGGACCGTTCCGGCGGCCCGCGATGAAGCCCATGTTGCGCTGCACGACGAGCTCGCCCGCTGCCAACACAACAAAGGCGCGCATTCAGAGACGGATAAGCGTAGAGAGGGGTTTGCGTTGAGAGAGGGCTAAGCGTAGAGAGAGGGCTAAGCGTAGAGAGAGGGCGGAAGTGCTGCCAGGAATGCGCGCAGTCTCAGCTGGCAACGGGTGAAGCAACAACAGAGGTGGTGGGGGCGTACGGAGGACATCGAAGATCTTCTCCACCGCCGTGTGCTTCTCAGCGCCGGCGAGGACGATGGCGAACGGGTCGATCGCAGAAGGGGGCGTGTCGGCCAGCATCGTCTCGCCGTTCAGAAAGCGCTCGTTGCCTTCCTTGAAACGCGTGATGATCTTCTGAACCTCCGCGCTCGGCGCCGCGGCTTCGGATCGCACGTACGGGGTGGTGTTCCACACGTGCATCGGCATCTCTGCCTGCACGATCTCTAGGAGCCGCGGGTGCGGCCCAAGCCACTTCACGGCACCGGACGAGATGTTGTACACGGTGCCGTGCACCATCAGGTCGCCCGAGGCCACACCCTTCCGCAAGACTTCGGAATTCTGGATCAGCTTTTCAATGGTCGAGAAGACGTTGATCTCGATGGCGAGCTCCGCCTGCTCCTTCATGGTCCCGTCCGGCAGCTGGCGAATGGCCTCCGCAGCGTTGCGCACGATGTTTTGCAGCACGTTGCCAATTGATCCGGACGAGCCCTCGAGCGAGGCGATCATGTTGGTGATGTCCTCAGGGGTGAGATGCTCCAGGCCGCGCTCTTTGGCGTACTGCTGCACAGTTTGGAGCGCAGCGTTGACGGCGCCGCATTTCGTGTGGCCGGTGACCACGACCAGCTTGGTGCGAAGGACCAGGATCGCGTACTCGGCCGATCCGATCATCATGTCTCGCGACGACGGGCACGTATTGCCCGCGTTGCGAAGGACGAAGAGGTCGCCGGGCTTGACATCGAAAAAGATCTCGAGTGGGGCGCGGCTGTCGGCGCAACCAAGCACGATCGCCTGAGGGTTCTGCCCCGACTCGGCCGTCATCTTGCGAAGTTGGTCTTGGTCCACCGTCCGGTTCAGAATGCCACCCTGGCCACCGATGTAGCGCTGGTTGCCTGCGTACAGAACGGCGAGCGCCTCTTCCGCTGGCATCTCCTCGTCGGCGGCCGTGCGCACGTAGTGGAGGAGGGGCGGAGTTTTGAGGAGCCGGGCCTTGGACGGATGATCTCCGAGGAACGACACCCTTTTTGTCTCCACGTCGAAGACGCCTGCGAGCAGGAAGACCTGCTCGGCAGCTACGAGGTCGAAGATGTACCGAGACGACGTTATCATGTCCTCGATCGTTTGGTACAGGTTGAGCTTGTTCGTGAGCTCGCACAAGCGAACGAACGTGGCATTGGGCTGCTGGTCCAGGGCGCCTTGTGCGACCTTGACCATCTGCTCCAAGAGGACGAGAGGGGCATCTTGTTGACCCTTGAAGACCTTGGGCTTCGGGCAGGAGTCTCCGCGGCCCTGGGCGGTCATGGCACGGATGACAGCCTCCTCGATGACGTCGTTCTGAGTGTTGCCGACGACGAGCACAACCGGCGGCAGCTCGTTAATCGCCTCGGCGAGCCCCAGGGCGAGCTCGATGGAAGCAATCATGCTGCCGCTATTGCCGATGATGTTTGCCATCGTGCGGATCATCTGCAACTCGCCAGGGGCAGTGTCAAACATCTTGCATGCTGAACCGAAGGCTCCGCAGGAACGCGCGCAGGAAACGACGACGGCCATCGGGGCTTTCGCCCCACTCAGTGGGTCGTCCTCGAGCATCTCGACGCCCGAGGTGTTGCGCAGATCGCCTTTACCGATCTTGCCGCTCACGTGGTCGACGTAGCGCTTGTTCCCCGCATTGAGCTTGGCGATAACCTCACGTGCGAGAGCAAGGCGATCCTTGGGATCGGCGCGAGCCTGGACACGTAGGGTTAGGATTAGGCACGTGCGTGCAATGGTGAGCGGAATCCAAAGGGCAAACAAGATCTCGTTGTTTGCCCACCGGTCGGGCAACTAAATGGGCTGCAGCAGGCCACTCACCGCTAAAGAAAGGCCTGGCTGGTCGCAAGGCGCACACAAAGTTGCCGGCATATTCGATGAGCTGTCGACGCGCGCGAGCGCCGTCGGACGATCGACGATTGCTGTGACCGGACTGCTGCAGCCTGCTACCGCCGCAGCCGTCTCAGATACAATCTCTGCAAACATTCTTGAAGGCGCTCTCTGCAGCTTGCAAGCAAGTCAAGTCAAGTCAAGTCAAATAAGTTCGAGCCGTGAGGTCGGAACATACGTTGATACGATACGATACGATACGATACGATACTTGTGGACTGACTCTCCGAGCGTGTCCGAGCGTGATACTCATCTCCACACCGCACACGCACACTTATTAGTTATTTTCGAACGAGGATGGAGGAATCCGCGACTACCGACTTGGACCGTTCGGACTTCCGCTCCCTGACATGTGGCGTAAAGGCGTAAACGGCGACGTGCGTGCACCGTGCAGCTGTCTAAAGACCAACCGGGACGTGTGACGTGACGAGGCTGTGCAGGGAGGCTCTGAGACTAGTACTGAGGCACACAGGGACGTCCAGGAAACCCTGCGAGGTGTATGCGGAGCGGGTGTGAGGAGAGCAAACGTATCGGGTACCGACCGAGGACGGGCAGACAGAGCCCGGCACCGCAGCAGGAACGCACGGCGCGTTGGGGTTGGTTTGCTAAGTTGACCTGCCTGCACGCACTTGTAGCTCCTAAGTTGACCCGCCTGCAGGCACTCGTAGCTCGTCGCGGTTGGTTTGCTATGTTGTTGACCCGCCCGCCGGCACTCGCAGCTCGTCGGCAACGAGGCGGTCGACGAAATCATCCGCCGCTTCGAGCAGCCCCTGAGCACACGAGGTGAGGATCTCGTCGAGGAGATCATCGGCGAGCTGTTCGACGAGCTTCCACGGCTGCGGAGTGCCACTCGCTCTCAGCCTCGCCTCGTACTGCGCGATGGCCTCGCGGATCGAGGCTTCCGTCGAGGCGCTCACCACGCCTGCCATGGCCGGGGCGGCGCCCGGGACGGCGCCAATCGGCGGAGCCATCGCGCCGCCTGCCATGGCGGCGCTCACCACGGCGCTGGGCGGCGGAGCTGCCACGCTTGGCGTCCCCACTACCTTCACGCTCAGCGCCTGGACGGCCCCAGTGGAAGGCGCGCTCGCCGACACGACGCTGCCCGACACGACGCTGCCCGACACGACGCGCGTGACGGCCCCAGTGGAAGGCGCGCTCGCCGACACGACGCTGCCCGACACGACGCTGCCCGACACGACGCGCGTGACGGCCCCAGTGGAAGGCGCGCTCGCCGACACGGCGCTTGCGGGAGTGGGAGTTGCAGTGGGTGCGCTGGAAGCGGCGGTGCTCGCCGCAGCGCTCGGCGTGGAGAGCGAGCTGGCAGCCTGCGCCGGCAGACTGGGCGGTGGCGGCGCGAGGGCCGACAAATCAGTTGGTTGCCCACGCGGCGCCGTGATGGGCAGCACCCACGGCTGGGCGAGATCCTTGGCGGCTGCCCAGGCATGCTCGAGGGTCGTCGGCGGTGCGAGTCCGCCCATCTCGGCGTCACGCCCGACGGCGCCGCGGCCGGCGCTCGCTGTGCCATTGGCGGCCACGGCGCCGCCCGGCACGGCGCCGCCCGGCACGGCGCCGCCCGCCACGGCGCCGCCCGCCACGGCGCCGCGGCCGCCAAGGCCCCACCTTTGGCGGAGCTGCTCGCGATGCGCATCCATCTCCTCCAGAAGCCGCGCAGCGCGGGAGAGCACCACACGCTCCTCCTCGTCGATCGCGGCGCTCCTCGAGTGCTGTAGACCCGAGCTCAGAGCGGCAGCTGCAAGGCCCCCCGATAAGGACGCGCTCGCCACAACGCGGCTGCTTCCGCCACCGCCACCGCCGTCGCCGCCGTAGGCTCCCGGCGGGTACCAAGGCAGGGCAGCGCCCGGGGCAGCGCCCGTTCGGCGAGCGACCAAGCTCGCGGTTCGCTCGGCCGCCAAGGTGGCCGCCCTCTCCGCCGCCCTCTCGATCGCCCTCTCGAGCTGACGTTGGGTGGAGCTCTCCCCCCCTCCCTCCCCTGCCTGCCGCCCCTCCCCTGCCTGCCGCCCCGTGGACTCGACGCTCGCGACGGCGCTCGATGCGCCCGCCGTCCTTGCCGCCGCCGCCTGTTGTTGCTGGGCGAGCTCGGCGAGCCTCTGTGTGGAATGGCGCAGCTCGGACTGGAGCGTCGCGGTGGGCACGTCGAGCCGGCGGACGAGCTCGCCCAGCAGCTCGCGCAACCCATCCGAGGACCGCTCGTGGCTCGAACGCTCATCACGGCGCGCGGTGCGCTCCGCCTCGAGAAGCGTGGCGAGCATCTCGGCTGTTATCTCGGCCTCTTCCGAGCCGGCGAGCTCATCACGGCGCGCCACCGCTCCCAATCTCGGCGTTAATCTCGGCGCAGCCTGCGCAGCCGCCGCCCAAGCTCGCCCGGCACAGCGCTCGGCACCGTTGCCGCCGCCCGCGCCAGCGACGCGCCCAACGGCCGACGCGCTGTCGTGAGCGCTCTGCAGTTTGGCCACCTGCTGCTCGAGACGAGCCACCGCATCACGGGCCGCCGCCGCTTCCGCGGCCGCCGCCTCCGCCGCTTGCCGCTGCGCCGCCAACGCCGCGCTCGCGCCCGTCGTCGTCGCCGCCGAGCGCCATCGGTCGAGGACGGCAGAGCGCTGTTGCGAGCGGTGTTGCTCCGCGGCCTCCGTCGCCGCCGCGCGATCCGCGGCAGCGGCGGCCGCCTCTTGCGCCGCCCGCAGCGCCGCGTGCGCCGCGCCGAGCTCCTCGGCGGCTTTGGCCTTGGCCTCGGCGAGAAGCTGCTGCTGCTGGTCGGCACCCCAACCGCGATCGGCGCCGCCTCGCGCGTCGATCCCTTGATGATGAGTGGCGATGTTGGGCGCCGCGATGGGCGCGGATTGGGGCTGGTTGGCGCTGCTGGTTGGCGCCCAACATGGCGCGTGGAGTCCACTGGCTGCCGTGGGCGCTGTCGTGGGCGCTGTCGTGGGCGCTGTCGTGGGCGCTGTCGTGGGCCTAGGCGGCCCCTCATCCATACCATACGGACCGCCATACGGGGCGCCATATTGGGCGCCATAGTGGGCGCCATAGTGGCCTGTTGTGGCACGGCGCCCGAGGGCGTGGCTGGCTGCCGCAAGTTCACGCGTCACTCGGCGTGCCACATGCCGAGGCGCCGCCGCCCACACGCTGGTCGACGCGGCGGCCCGCGACGCCTCTGTGTAGATGCCCGTCGCGTCGCCGTAGGCACAGCGGGCCTTTGCGATAGGGGCGAGCTCGTCGCGGTCGACGAGGGCGCCAGCGGCCGCGGCCGCGGCCGGCATCGCGCGTGAGCGGTCCATCGTGCGCACCCGCGCGCCCGCGGAGGACGCACCATGTTGGGCGCCACCAAAGCCGCCGCCGCCGCTCACCCCCAGGACTGGCCCGACCGGCGGCGGCGAGCGCGCAATCTCGAGGTCGAGCTCGAATGGGAGCTCGAGATCCTTTGCGAATCGGGACATCTCCTCGAGCAGGAGCAGTTTCGTCATGCGCACGCCATGGTGCTTGAGCGCGCCTGGCTGGCGCAGCAGCTGCAGCTGCGCCTCGAGCCTCACCAGCCGGCGCGTCGCTGCGGCCACGTGCTGCGGCACGCCGATCCCGACAATCTCGGACGGCACACCCCCAGGGTGGATGTGCCTGCGCAGCCGTTGCAGCTGCGCATCAAGCTCGCCGAGCTCGTGCGCCTCCCGCTCACGAGATTGCTGCAGCTGCTCCTCCGCCCGCAGTGCGGCCACCGCCTTGGCATGCTGCTCGTCGAGCTGCCGCTGACGCCTCCTCTCCCGCTCCGCCTGAAGCAACGCGCGCCGATCTAGCGCGGGATCGAAGAGGCCGGGCGCCGTGACGGGCGTTGACGACCATTCGGGGCGCCCGGAAGACGGTGCGGAGGGCGCGGTGGCCGACTTCGAGGCGGCGCTCGCGGCGGCTCCGCGATCTCCGCTACCCGCGAGGCCGTGCCCTACAGCGCCGCGGCTGCCGCTGCTATTGCCGCCGCCTCCGCCGCCGCCTCCGCCGCCGCCGCCGCCGCCGCTGCCGCCGCCGCCGCCGCGTCCGCTGCTGCCGCCGCCGCGTCCGCTCCCCGCAGCACCTCCCCGGGGGCGCCCCGCACGTGGCAGCACCTTGTCGCCCTGAGGGACGGCGTGGGCAGGGTGATGTGGATCAAGGTTGATGGTGACCGTGCCTGACGCGGGCATCATCACTGCGGGCCGGCTGGGCGCTTTGCTCTTGCTGGGCGCAGTCGGCGCGGGCGCCGGTATGCTCGCTGGCACAGCCGCGGCGGCGGCCGCCGGCGCGGCCGAAGACGTGCCAGCGCCTTTCTTGATGGCGGAATCAGCCACCTGCTTGCCAACGTGCTGCAGCGCGGGTTGGCTGGGTGCCGAAAGAGTCGAAGGGTCCGGCGCAGGGGAAGCTGAAGCTGGGCCCCGTGAGGCTTGTGCAGCCGGTTGCTCGGCGGGCTTTTGCTGTGTGCGGCATGGGTTTTCGGCTCCGGCAGCGGAGGCGGAGGCCATGCCATCGAGGACGACCAGCGCAGGCGCCGGTGGCGGCGGTGGCGCGAGGGTCGCCGCTCGCCGACTGAGCTCGAGAGTCATCTTTGGCGTAAGGGTCAAGCCCGCACCGGGTACGGCTGCCAAGGACAGGCAGTCGAGCATTTAGGCGCCCTTCGCGCCACCCCGGGATTGCGGACGCAATCGAGATCACGTTTTCGTCTCATCAAATGTGTCGGGCAATGGCGTCTTGGCCCATTGTGGCGCTCTTCGCCACGCTGACGATCGCGGCGGCGGAGGACGCGACATCCGCGCCGCCCGTGTCCCTGACGAAGCTGCAGAGCGAGCTGGCGCAGCTGATAGACGTGCTGCCACTCGACGGCCACGCGCTGGAGCCGCCGACGATCGTGCTCGCTGGCCATCACAACGATGGCAAGTCTGCGCTGCTCGAGGCGCTCATAGGCGTGCGCCTTTCGCACGTGGGTGCGAGCATGATGACGCGACGGCCGCTCCGCGTCCATCTGCAGCACGACGAGACCTGCGACGAGCCGCAACTCTACCTGACGCGAGAGAGTGAGGCTGGCGCTCCCGAGGAGCTTGTGCCGGCGGCGGAGGTGCGCCAGTATGTCGAGGCCGAGAACGGGCGGCTCGCGCGCACCGGCGAGGTGGATGATACCGAGATCCGCGTGCGCATGCGCTGGAGGAACGCACCCAATGTCGTCATCCTCGACACGCCCGGGCTGCTCTCGCTGCAGAGCGGTACGCGGACGGTGGCCGACGCGGCGCTCACGCGCTATTCGGAGGAGGCGGAGCGCGTGCTGCTGGCGCAGCTCACGCCTTCCGTGCGCGTGTGCCTCTGCCTCGAGGACACCGCCGACTGGCAGCTCAGCCCGACTCGCCGTGTCGTCGGACGCGCCGACCCTACGCTCGAGCGCACGGTGCTCGTGGCCACCAAACTCGATGGGAAGCTCGCGCAGTTCTCGATGCCCGAGGATCTGCATCGGCTGCTCGAGCCGCCGGCGCTGCAGGCCCAGCACCCGGAGCTCCTCGGTGGGCCCATCTTCACCTCGGTTCCGCCCACTCGAGATCCCAGCCCTAGCGCTCTTGCCGAGGCGGTGAGTCGACAGGAGGCGTCCATGCGCGCCCTCCTGCGTGAGCGGCTCGGCTCGGATGAGTATGCGTCGCGGGTGGGCATCGACGCGCTCCGGGCGGAGATGCAGCGACACATTGATGCGCGCTGGCTCGAGCTCGCCGCCCTCGCCGCGCGCGCGCTCGATGACCAAGTCACGTCCTTGCAGCGCCAGATGCACGCGCCGGAGAGCATCCTCGTCGAGCGCGAGACCTTGGAAGACTTTGTGCACCGGTTCTGCGTGGCGGTGCACACGTTACTCAGGGGGTCGGTGGCGCTCTCGGCGGCCGAGCACGGCGAGACCCTCGCGCAGGAGCAACTCGCCTCGGCCTCCGGACCGCTCTGCCGTCTCACGACGATGCCGAGTGAGGGGCCAGCCGCGGCCGCGCAGCCGACGCAGACGCCTTCGCGGCAGCAGCAGCAGCAGCGGCAGCAGCAGCAGCAGCGGCAGCGGCAGCGGCAGCATCAGCATCAGCGGCAGCAGCAGCAGCAGCAGCACGGCTCGCCGCCAGAGGACGAGTCTGCCGACGAGCCGTTACCGCCTGCCCGCCCCTGCGCCGCCACCTCCGCCGTTTCGTCCGCTGCCCCCTCGCCAGGAGTAGTAGCAGTCGAGGATGAGGACCGAATGCGTCTGTCGGCGCGCCGACGACTCTACGGTGGCGCTCAGTACAAGCGTGCCCTGCAAGAGTTTTTGCTCGGCTCGGCACAGGAGCCCGAGGAATGGGTGAGCGCGGAGGAGGTCGTCAACGCGATGGGCATAGACGGCTACCACGACGGCGTCAACTACATGCGTGCCGTGTGCGTCATCGTCGTCGAGAAGGCGCATGGGTTCTTCGCCACTGCGCTGGACAATGTGCGCCGACGGATGCTCTACGTCATGGGGCGGATGGGCACGCTCGCAGACGAGTTGATGTTGCAGGAGGAGCGTGAAGCCTTTGCGACCGTCGAGAGCGATGGCGGCGCGGGCGCGGCAGGCGCGGGCGCGGCGAGCGCTGAGCACACTGCCACCGCCGAGGGGCGGCGCGAGCGCAGCGCCCTCCGGCTGGCTAGCCACGCGCAGCACGCGGAGTACATGGGCGTAGTCGCCCCTGCGTTCAAGCAGCTCGTGACGCGCACGATGGCGAACACGATGGCCAAGTGCCAGGAGGACGTGCTCGCGATGACGCGCTACGTCAGCTGGGACGCCAACGGGCCAACGCGAGAGGCCTTGCATGGGCTCATCGTCGGACCGGTCCATGCGGCCCTCGATGCGCGGTTGCAGCGCGCCGCCGCCGAGCGCGCCGCAGAGGCGTCAGACAAGAAGCGACGTGGCTGGCGCCGTCGTGGGCAGCGCGCGGCGGCCGGCACGCCGGCCGCGTATGCGTCATATGACGAGCTGCTCCGCGACTTTACGGAGACGCTGATGACAAGGCGCGTCACCGAGCCGATGATTGCCCTCATCAACGAGCTCGTGCGCGAGATCATCCGCGCGTGGCGCGAGGAGTTTTGCCGCACGATCGCCATCAAACTCAATGCGTGCTTCTTGCTCCCCTTTTGCGACGAGCTGCCCAACCACCTGCGCAAGCAAGTGCGCGAGTACGCGCGCGAGCTCGGCGTCTCAGAGAAGCTTGCCGAGCCGCCCGCAGGCGCGAAGGCGATCGCGCACGACGAGCGCACGCAGCGGCTGCAGGAGAGCATCGACGAAACCACCAGGCGGAAGCAGCGGCTGCAGCAGCTCGCGGCGCGCATGCGTGCGATGCCGCGAGTGTCTGCCGTGGCGAAGCCTGCAGGAGCTGCTGCAGGGGGCGGCGGAATGCAGCGCGGATGAATCTCAATCACTCTGCACTCTCAAAGTCCGATCGGCCGCGGTGGCACACCACCGCGGCGCACCCGGCGACAGCCGCAACCCGCGCCGCCGCGGGCGTGCGTCCCAGAACCGGTTTGTTCATTATTTCGCACACACGTTCACAGGCTGGGGGAGAGTCGAGAGCCGGCCACAGTACCGCATGTAAGCACAAGATCTCTTCACACACGAATCGAAATTCGAATCGTTAATCGAGAAAGAGAATCTCTAAAGAGACTCTATTGGTCTATGAAACGAGCGTCCCGAGTGCAGACTGCACCTCGAGTGACCACCGAAATTTCTCATGGCACGCGCGATGAAAACCGGCGCACCCACGCCTTGCGCGGCCGCGCGCGCACGCTCGGCGGTGTGGACGGTGCGGGCTGGCGACCCGCAACCGCGCGTCACGGTCGGGACGGTGACCGGGGTCCGGGCTGTGCGTGTTGTCATGGCACCTCCCACGCTCAAGTTCAAGGCGGCAGCCACAAGCACACACTCGTGCACGCGCTCGCGAGCATGAGCCGCGTCGGGTTGCACTTGATGCAGGTGACAGGCGCACTGTGCTCACGCAGCACCGCACTCGCACCGGACTCACGATCCCACCGCCAGATCGCGCCGTCCTCGCTACCGGAGAGCACAAAGCCGCCATCAGGCGTGAAGCTCGCCTCGAGCGGCATGCGCTGCTCGTTGCTGTGCCCCGTGTACGTGCGCGCGAGCAGCCCTGAGTACGCATCAATCAAATGGACGGCCCCTTCCGTGGTCGACAGGAGCATCCATTGCCCATCGTTGGAGAAGCGAATGCCACCAAAGCTCTTGGGCGAGCCGAGCGCACCGCCATTGCCCTCGGCGCCGCGGAACTCGGCCGCGCCAAAGGTGACGAACGGACCCTTGTCGTACGACCTCATGTCGTACAGTGCGATGCGGCTGCCGCCCGTCGCCGCGGCGAAGACGAGGCCCTGCGGATCGAAGGCCACCGCAGGACGGCAATCGCCGGTCGGGAAGCGCATCACGCCCTGGCAGTCGGTCGTGCGCAGGTCCCACATGCGTGCAGTGCCGTCCATCGACGCCGATGTGAAGATATCTTCCTTGGGCGACATCTCCAACGCCACGAGCTTGTCGGTGTGCGCGCGGAAGTTGCGCAGGTAGCGGTTCTCGTGGAGTGACATGTAGCGAATGACGTGATCCTCGGGCGAGGCGGTCACCACCGATAGCGAGTCGTGCGTGAAGCGCGCGAGCGTCGCGCCGTACGGCGCACACATTGCGACGCGCTGGAGCTCACCACGGGTTGTCGAGTACAAGCAGAGGCGCGAGTCCTCGCCTGAGCTCAACAGCCACTCGCCGTCTTTGCTAAAGTCGAGCGAGCTGACCTGCGCCGTGTGGGGCGTGAGCACACGCGCGATCCCGAGCCAGGACGGCTGCGCCGCGCCTGTCGCTTGCATTTGGTGCTTTTCCGCCTCGCTAGCGTCGGTCCCGAGGCGACGCCGCTTCGCATAGGCCGAGTCGGTCAGACACGTCGTCGTCCACACACGTGGCTCCAGAGCCTGCGCCCGCAGAAGGCGACCTTTTACATGTACATATACTTCCCAACTTCCCCCTGGCTCATGAGAAAAAAAGGGTTCTCACGATTTGCCACAGGATTCCACAGGCCGCTCGCTACCGGGTACAGCCGCTCGCGCCGCCTGATCGAACCACATGTTACCGCGACATTTGACCTCCTTCACGCCAACGATGTGCAAGCTCGCGCTGCTTTCCATGTGTATTGTTTGCGGATATGGCGTGCTGCACTGGCTGTACGGGAAATGGATGCAGACAACCAGGAACCTCGGTTTCGCTTATTTCGGAATGCATGACCGCTGTGAGCTGGAGTCAAGGCATACCTGGACCGCACACACGTGTGCTGCAAGACCGCCCTGGCCCCATCAACATTCGCCTCAACAACTCTCCATGCATGCCGCGAGACAGCTAGAGCGACGCACGGTGATATCCTACGCCTACTACAGCCCGCTTGGGAACTTCGAAGGGGACGAGAAAGAGAAGTATGCGCAGTGCCGAAGCAACTTGGATCATTTCCTGAGTTGGGGCTTACCGCTCAATGATGGCCATCACCTTGATGTGATCTTGAACGTGATCGGAGACTCACCGGTGCCATCGCTTGGAGGTCGCCGTGTTACCATCCGGCGGCGAGCTTTGGGGCCAGCCGACCTCTTCGTTCACGCGCAGGCTTTGCGCGAGACTCTGGGCCGGAATGACACCGACTACTTTGTCTTCCTTAACTGCGGCGTGCGTGGGCCCTATGTCATACCGGCATCAGATCCAGCGTCCCGTCTTGGCGTGGCTTCGTGGCTTGAGCCGTTCACCAGTCGTCTTCGAAATGGCGCCATGATCAGCGGCCCCTCGATATCATGCGAACGCAGCCCGCACCTGCAGTCGTTTTTTGTTGTGGCCACAAAACAGGCGGCCGAACAGTTCATCCTTCCCAAATGGGGCGTTACGTACGACGAAAAACAGCGAGCCATCGATGAGTCTGAGATAGGTCTGAGCACGGCAATTCTTCACGCTGGCTTCAGAATCGCATCGCTGCAAAGCTGGGGTGCTACGTTTCTGCCGAGCGATTGCGCGCGCCTCTGTCGGTTCAACCCGACATTACAGCCACAGGATCCGTTTGAGCTCATCTTCCTCAAACATGGCGGGAAACAACTCCGACTTGCGGGCTCGTGCAAAACCAACTTGATTCATGTCGCTGACTCGGTCTTGAACCGCAGCGCCCTAGATCAGCAGAGCCTGGCAGAATTTGCGAGGTGCTGCGCGACCCGCCATTTCATAGAGAGGAATAATCGAGTACCCGGAGTGAAGCCCGAGGGAACCTAGAGTGGGCCAAACCATACCTGTAAAGGGCTCATCGGCAAGCTCGCGGCGCAAACGAAGCGCGAGAAGGACGTGACGAGCAGGGATGATCAATGTCGCGCCGATCCTTCTTTCAAACGACGACAAGTATGGCGTCCGATGATGAATGCCATCGACGGTAGATGTTTGACCTTTGCCGTTTGCGGCGGCCGGCGGTCCGGTTGAACCAGTTCGGTCCCGGCTCTTGGGTCCGCCGGCCGGTCAGTGTTTGTCGAAACGAGCGTATAATATGTTGCTTTTGCCGAAGTACCGTGAACCCCGTCGTTTTTCATATCCGGGAATCATTCACGTACCGGTAACCGGACGGATCGACGCGCGAAGCGGGCGGTGTCCGTGTCTGTCCTACTGGTACTGCGTGTATGAAACGTGTGAGCGATTAGCACTCTGTGGACTGTGCGCATCTCCGAGATTCAATCCGAGATGCGTCGGACGTATCAGTCGTGATTCCATTACGCCCCTGCTCTAAAGCGACTGGAAAGGGAGGTGCCGCCCGTTCCAGCTGCGCGGCATGCGCTTGAGATGCGCTCGCGTCATTGCACGACGCAGCCCCCACTTCCCGGTTTCCCAGCATCGGCCTGCTTCAGCAGCCTTGGCATCGGCGTGTCAGGGTCGTGCTGTTGGTGGTTCACCACCTCGGCGCGCACGACCTTGGATGCGACCTCGATCTCGGGCTTTGTGAGCACGACGCCGGCCAGATCGGCGGCGATGCGGTGGAAACACTGCGACACGTTGTCACCCGTCTTCGCCGACATGAAGCACGAGAACATTTCGTTCTCGTCGGCGAACTGATTGTGTTTGTCCACCTTGACAGCTCGCAGGTGCGCGAGGTCAGTCTTATTGCCTACGAGCGTGATTCGCGGCATGGGCTGCCCCTTGAAGGTGCGCGCGACTAGGCTGTACCAGTCCTCGAGGTCCTGGAAGCTCTGGTAGTTGGTGATGTCGTAGACCAACAGCACCGCCTGCGCGCCAAAGATGTAGTTGCCGATCATCTTGCCGCCAATCGTCTGGCCGCCGATGTCCCAGATCTGAAGCGCAACGTTGAGATTGCCTGGGAGCAGAAGCCGCTTCATGAAGAAATCGCAGCCAATCGTCTGCTTATACTGCTGCGCAAATGTGTCCCCGGTGAACCTCATGGCGATCGACGTCTTGCCACAGGCGCCGTCGCCGAGGATGATTACCTTGTACTGCAAGCTCTCGGGCTCGTCATCCGAGTCCTCGGCATGCGACTTGCCGACGCCGGCCATATAAAACTTCGGTTGTGAATGATTTCTAAACATTGGCTGTGAATGTTGCAGATACATTAGTTGAAACATGTAAAAGTCGGCGATTAAATGTGACGAAGTTGCCCTGTGATCAGCAAATGCCCCAACCCATGGACTTGCGGAATCTCCGCTTGGTTTGGGCAAAAACTCCAACGCAGTCCATTTGGCACTGTGCTACGGTATTGCAGGCCTCTTCCGCCACTCCCACGCGGGTGCAGAGGAGGAGCCCGGAATGCCAGAGGAGGAGGACGCCGACGGCACACAGCTGGCATTGAGGCCGCTGAGCTCAGGCAGTGAGGTCGAGGCCATCGGTGTTTTCGCACGGCTGAAGCCGGTTGGATCCTCGGACACGCGCGGTCAAGTGGAAGTGCCCACGCGCTTTGGCAAGCAGAAGAATGTGCAGGTGGCGACGGGTGGCGGCAAGTGCCTCGAGTTCTCGCTCGACTGGATTTTCAAGGAGACGGAACTCCAGGAGGACCTGTACAACATCGCCGGTTACCCGCGCGTTCAGTCGGTACTCGAAGGGTACAATGCGACGATCATGGCTTATGGCCAGACGGGCAGCGGCAAAACGCACACGATGTTCGGCCCGGACGAGGTGCTCACCGACTTTATCAACTGCGACCCGAATCTGATGGGCATCGTGCCGCGCGCGTCGGACCACATCTTCGACGGGCTCAAACACGGCGAACAAGAGTCGTCCTTCATCGTGCAGTGCTCGTACCTCGAGGTGTACAACAACACGCTCAACGACCTTCTCGGATCGAAGACGAACCTGGCGATGCGCGAGAAGCCGGGTTCGGGCCTGCAGGTGGAGGGCCTCTCGTATGAGATGGTCACCTCAAGCCGCGAGGTGATGGCGGCGCTCGCGCGCGGGAACGCACGGCGCGTCGTGGCCGCGATGAAGATGAACGCGCGCTCAAGCCGCGGTCATGCCATCTTCACGATCTACGTCAAGGAGATCCTCGCTTTCGGCGGCGAGAAGGCTGGCAAGCTCAACCTCGTCGACCTCGCCGGTATGGAATCCAGTAAGAAGTCGTACGCCGTCGAGGGCGCCTCCAACAACCCGCTTCGCGTTCTCGAGGCGAAGAACATCAACACGTCTCTCTACGCCCTCGGCTCCGTGATTGAGAAGCTCTCAGAAGCCTCGCGGCCGGGTGGGAGCAAGTCGCACGTGCCGTATCGCGACTCGAAGCTCACGCGGCTGCTGCAGGATTCCCTCGGTGGCAACTCGAAGACGTCGATCATCGTGACGTTGCGCATCGAAAGCCAAAACGTCGAAGAGACGATTCAGGTGACACTGAGTGCCCTCTGAGTGCCCTCTGATTGCCCTCTGATTACCATTTGAGTACACTTTGAGTACACTTTGATTACCCTCTTAGTGCCCTCTGAGTGCCATCTGAGTGCCATCTGAGTGCCATCTGATTACCCTCTGATTACCCTCTGATTACCCTCTGATTACCCTCTGATTACCCTCTGAGTGCCTCCGTTGGATTGCCCTGCGACTGCTCATGGAGATGCCACGAGTGTCGCTGACTGCCATTCATGGCCCGTGCTGCAACAGACGCTCCGGTTCGCACAGCGGGCCAAGGCTGTCAAGACGGTCGTCAAGGATAACACGATCACCGTCAAGGACACGGATAAGCTCGTCAAGGAGATTGATGAGCTCAACGTGCAGCTCGAGACCTCGCAGCTGATGGTGCGTGATCTGCATGCGCAGCTCGCGCGGCGCGAGGCGGAGGAGTTTGAACGGCTTGAACGCGCTCGGGCGGATGCGGCGGAGTTGATGAAGACGTCCAATGCCGGCGATGCGAGCGCCTCTGCGGCGGAGATCCTCGCGCTGCGGGGAGAGGTAGCGATGCTCAAGCACAAGAACATGAGCCTCTTGCACCACAAGATCCTTCATCGCGTCCTCAAGGTCCAGAGCGAGTCCGCCTTCCTGCGGTTGCGGGCGGCGTACCAAGAGGAGAAGGAGCGGCTCTGCGACGCCGAGTCCGTGATCGCCGCCAAGGAGCGTGAGAATCGCGAGCTGATGGCGCGCAATGAGGAGCTGCAGCGGGCCGTGCATGCCTTGCGGACGGGGCGCCCCATGCCTGCGGGGGTTTCGATCCCGCGAACGGCCGACGATGACTTTGACGAGTGGCGCGAGGATATGATCTCGAAGGCCGAGGCGGAGCTCAAGGCAGCCATGTCCGCGGGGGACCCCGAGAGGCTCAAGGCGGCCATCGCCAATGCGTCCGCCACGGTGGCGAAGGCGCGCGCGCGCGGCAGCCACGTGATCAAGCGCGGCCAGATCTTGCACGGCGACGGCACGGGCGCGACTGCTCGTACCGGTACCCCGCGCCGAGTGAGTGTTCGGGGCCGAGGGAGCGTGCGGGGCGGCGGCGGCGGCGCCTTTGAGTACGACGACGGGTTGACAGAGGAAGAGAGGAAATACGTGCGCTTCAACGACGCGGCGACGTCGCGCAAGCTCGCTCTCGCCTCACGGGGGTATGAGGTGCACAACATCTTCATCGACAATCTGTTCGATCTCGCGAACGAGCATGGCGTCGCGCCGAGCGAATGGGTGGAGTTCCTCCGGCTTCAGATCCCCTCTCCTCGCCCAGAGGGTGAGGATGAGTCCCTCGAGGCGGAGGGCCGTCGTCGGCTCAAGGCCGCCGGCCGGAAGGTGGCCAACGTGATAGGATGGCGCGCCAAGTTTGGCGACGGCTTCAAGGCTCCCGCCGTGCTCGTGGCGGCAGCGCCTTTGATAGAGCGGCCTGCGAACTACCGTCCAGAAGAGCCTTCAGGGGTGTCTTCGACAACGACCGTCGAGCCCCGGCGCAATCTGCACCGTGGTAAGTCGCTGCACATGGAGGCCTTCGAATCCGACCTGAATCTCGCCGATAATGCCATCGTCATCCTGCAGAACTCGGAGCCGAATGCGCAACTCACGCCGACCACCAAAGAGAGTCGCGCGCAGAGGTACAATCAGAAGCTACGCGAGCGGATGGACGCGCGCGAGGTCAACCGCAAGCCGACGCCGAGGACGTAAAATTCAATGTCAAACACGGTGTATACTTCCTATAGATATCCGTATATATTTTGTCAGCTGAGTCAGGCGGGCACGGACCCCGCCCGGTCTGGGCACGCTCGCGCAGTGCCGCTGCCGGACCCGTCTGTGCTACCGCTATCGTCCGCGCGGCGGCGGCGCATCCTCTCGCTCGCCAAGCATGTCGACCTTGCCGTGGTCGCCCTGGGTCTGGACCGAGAGATCGCCTTGGACGATGGACCCCGAGGGGATGTGCATCTCATGGGCCAGCTGCGTCACCCGCTGGTAACCCATCGCCATCACGCCAAATATCACGCCCGTTATGATGATCGCAGGTGAAGGTGCCCATTCACTCTCATCGAGCTTCATCCACAAAATGAGCGATGCTGAGCAGGCGAGCAGCGCAACTTCCGCGATGAGCACCGTCTTGACGAGGAACCAATGGTCACCGAGGATTTCGACGGACATGACCAAAGAGTTTGAACCACCGCGCAATGCCATGCCCTGTGCATTCACGACCAGAAAGCCGGTGATGACCACGTTGAAGAGCGCTGAACACATGGTCGCGGCAGCGCAGCAATAAAAGCTGAAGACTTGCCACACGAACCATTCCTCATCGGGCCGCATGTACTCCGGGACCTTGATCTTGATGAGAGAAACTAGACACATGCCTGTGATGAGCGAGGAGATACCCGTGACCGCCGCGTACCGCATCATGTAGAAATCGAGCTCTGCCTTGCGCAGGTCGAGACCGTACACTTTAAGGCCGGCAATTAGATGGAGCTTGCGGGCGGACAGCATCTTCGCAGCGCTCCCCCCGTGCGGACCTGCCGACGTCCGAGTCGAGTGTCCGCGGCATTTCGCGCGCTCACACCGGTCCGGGTGTGAATTGGGCAATTTTTGTACCAAGTTTCGGCGAGGGGAGGTCTCGGTTTTGCAACGCGACGCCGATACATTTTAGGTCCGTGGTTTCACAGCATACTTAGCGCACCCCGGACGCCGCCGCGGAGGGCCCTCGGCCTCGCCCGGCGACTCGCCCGGCCTGAGGCTGAGCCATGTGTGAGTTCTTGTTGCAGCACGTGCGCGGCCCGGGTGTAGCAGTCGGATCTCGATCTCTGTGCACACAATGTACGTGTATCTGACAATTTCACCGTCGTGCGTCGAGGCGTTCGTCAAGCACCCACACAGCGCGTAGAAATGGAACCGCCAACCGAATCTGAAGCGTTGTGTGTGCAGGGGCAGTAGCTAGCTAGGTAGTGACGCTGGCTCCTCATTTCCATAGCAGCAATCGTGCACCTGTACAGCACTCTTAGGCATATGCCCTGGCATCCTGAATCTGCAGCCATTGAAGCGCTGCTCGAGCCACAGCCAGAGGGATTCCCAGCTCGGCGTTCCACAAGCGCTCGGGGTTCGTGAAGCGCAATGCGAATTCGAGCTGAGAATGCAATTGTGGCGGCCGGCTCTTACACATGCATAGTGCAAGCAGCTTGACGAAAGCGGGGTCGTGCGGGTCCAACAGCGCGCACAAATGGCTGTGGCAAGCGGAGATGAGGGCCATTTTATCGTCCGGGTATGAGAACGCGCTCATGCGGCGGAGGCATGCTTTCGCTTCTGCGTACTTGCTGCTCTCGGTCAGTGTGTCTGCGACGCCTATATGGGACGCGCGCATGAAGGACAGCGTCCCGAGCTGCGCTTGCAGGACCTTGTCTTCGACATTGTCGGAGCCAGCGCCCAACACCTTGGCATGAAGTAACCCAAGAAGGTAGCGCTCGGCACCTGTCCTAATGGATGCCCCGCCGAATGCACGCGTTGTTACCTTCAGGCGGCGCGCGAGCGCCATGAGGGCGGCCAGAGCAGCCCGAACTGACACCGCGTCAGGGTGCGACGAAGCATCCGCGGAAGCAGGAGGTGGTGTGTGAACAAAGGACGAGGCGAAGTTTGCGGCTTTTGTGGCCACGGCGGCTGCGTGCGGAGCGGCGAGCTCCGAGAGGAGCAAGATGTATGACGCGTCCACCTCGCGCGGCGTACGAGTATCTGGCTCCAGACCACCCGAATGGCACTGGCGTCTTGGCGGAGGCGGTGCCGCAAGTGCGCGTATACGCTCGCCAGCACGAGATGCAGCGGCCCCGTCGCTGCTCGCCGTTGCTACTGTCAGTGATGCCGTTGATGGCTGGATGTCGGTGGGTGACGCTTCCATAGGCAAGAATGCCGGCAGGCTCGTGACGGCGAAAGCGCCATCCTGCACGTCATCAAATATGGGAGGCGGGAGCAGCGGGCTGAAATGGAGAGAGCCATCTCGACGCTCTCTGTCACGAGCTGGTTGACCATCTGCAACGTCGCACGGCGGTAGCTGCCCGTTGAGCGCGATGCGGCAGGCGCGGAGCTCCACCTCAAACGTCTTGATGTGTTGGGAGAGATAGCTTGCATGCGCCTGCGCCGCAGCCGCGGCCGACCGGTATTGATCCACCTCCGCCGCTGCTGCAGCTCGCACGGCCGCCACGTGCTGCGTTGCTGCTGCCGCCGCCTGCTGCCCTTCTTGCTGCGCCTTCAGAACCTCTCCGGCATGGAGATCAGCAGCTCGTCGCAAGGCAGCTTCGAGGGCAGCGTGGTGCGACTCTTCGGATAATCCGTGCTCGCGATCGGCTACTGCTGCTCGAACGCTCGCCAGCTCCTGGCGTGCGCGCACGTCGGAGTTGACCATGACTGCCTCCATCTCACGTACCTCGAGGGCAAGGCTCTGAACGAGGTCGGCGTGCGCTGAGAGCAGCTGCTCCTGCTGCTCGAGACGTTGCTGGACGGCGAGAGGCACGGCAAGCCCGCCGTGCGAGTCGAGAGATGTTGAGAACGCCGATGAGAAGAGTGTGGTGTGCGACAGGATACGGTCCGCCCACTCCATTCCTCGCTGGTAGCTACCGCCACCACCAGCGCTGCTGCCACCCGACTCGATGGCAGGCTCTGCAAACGTGCGTTGGTGCCTTATTGGAGCGAGCTATGCGCAGAAGCTGCACGCGTGTGCACTGAAGCATTGAGCTCGCGCGCCTCGCGCTCCGCGGCCTCTGCGCGCTGGAGGAGCCCTGTTAACTGGCCGACCGCTGATGCGCGAGCGGCACGCTCAGCAGCAAGGGCACGCTCGCTCTCGTCGAAGTCGTGCTTGAGCACTCTATACGCGCGGCGCAGCAGATCGAGCTTCGACGACATGTCGGCGGCCGCTGCCGCGGTCGCCGGCGGCGTCGCCGATGTAGTGCTCATAATCGCTGACGGAGAGTGCCCCGCGGTTTAATTCACAGCTTTGTTCACGTTCAAGTTAGTTCAAAGTTCGACATGATCAGACACAACACACACCCTATCTCTATCGTTTCAAGCTTGGAGCTTCGACCTTCGTGCGATCGTGCCTCTCTTTTCCGCAAGAACCGAGCGACCGTCCCGTTGGATGCTTCGCCGTTGGCGCTTATTTCCTGCCTTGAGAACAGGCTGCGTTCGGTCAGTTCCCAAGAACTCGGTTCGGTCTTAGTTGAAGAGCCAGTAGTTGACATGCTGTTGTACTAAGACGTACTGGTTTCACTGTTTGTATGCTCCACTGAGCTGTGCACTGGCGCCACTGCGCACACGCACAAAGACAAGGACCACCATCGAGGTCGCTGTCGTCCAGTCACGGAGCAGAGTCAGGGACTGGCTCTGCCCGGATACTTGCCCGGAAAGGCAACTGGACAACCTCGACCACATGATGATCGGTTACAGACACCCACCACTATTCACACATGAACACGGTTGTGTCA